>Ga0068856_100001578_pt1 | contig 23860 bp, 21 predicted proteins | sample KBSCornC62_FD_66595 | JGI IMG/M metagenome (GOLD analysis project Ga0068856, IMG submission 66595) | Corn rhizosphere microbial communities from Kellogg Biological Station, Michigan, USA - KBS Corn C6-2 | ecosystem: Host-associated > Plants > Roots > Rhizosphere > Soil ... | reverse complement strand
CCGGAACCGCATTTTGCGCAAATTCTGAAGGCGGACGCGATCAAGCCGATCGAAGTTTATCCGAAGGCGGAAAACACCGATCCGGATGCTGTGTGGAGCGCTCCCGAAACCGGCGTGGTTCGCCACGGCAATGTGGTCGAGGTGAAAATGCTCGCGATCCGCAGTCATTTCACGCCCGACAAAATCGAGTTGAACGAAGGAGACGAACTCGTGATCCACATCACCAATGTCGAGCAATCTCCGGATATGATTCACGGCCTCGGCATCGTCGAACAGGACGTGAATCTCGTGATCGATCCGGGTGAAACGAAAACGGTGCGGATTAAAATGAAGAAGCCCGGCGTGTTTCCTTTCTACTGCACGAACTTCTGCTCCGCGCTCCACCAAGAGATGCAGGGGTATCTCGCGGTGAAGCCGTTGGTCGCGGCGAAATAACCGACCGAAGTCGAAAATCAACGCGGCGAATTCTTACGGGATTCGCCGCGACGGGGACACATTCTGATGAAATCTCTCTTTCAACGTGAATATATTTTCTTGAGACGTTCGCTGAACGTTCAGTCTCGAGTCTTGCTCGTCCTCGCTGCGGTCGCCGTGATCGGCGCGGTTTTTTTCCCCCTTTGGAAGATCCGTCTTGTCGCTCCGCAATATCAAGAGGGTCTAAGGATCGAAATTTATTCGCATAAACTGGTAGGCGGGAACGATGGCCAGGACCTGGTGGAGGTGAATGGCTTGAATCACTACATCGGGATGAAACCGCTCGTGCAGGAGGATTTCGTGGAGATGAAATGGCTGCCCTTTGCCTTCGGCTTTTTCGCGTTGCTCGCCCTCCGTGCCGCAGCTGTGGGCCGAATGCTGAGCCTGATCGATCTCGGCGTTTTGTTTCTCTACTTCACCGCGTTTTCATTGGGGAATTTTTATTTTCGCCTCTACAGTTACGGGCACTCTCTCAATCCTCACGCGCCCGTCGCGATGAAGCCGTTTACTCCGGTTTTGTTGGGCAGTCAGCATATCGCGAACTTCGTGCAGAGTAGTTGGCCGCAAACGGGCGCGCTCTTGCTCGGATTATTCCCGTTGCTGGTGCTTTCGGCCATCTGGTCTTCGCGGAGGGAAGAAGCATGAAATTCTGTCGGCCCATTTTCGCGATTAGCCTTTGGTTCGCGCCATGGCTCGTCGGAGCGGAGACGGCCGGCGATCGCCTGCGCGAGGAAATCGCTGCCGCCGCGTCCGGCGCGACGATTGCGGTGCCGTTGGGAAACTATGACGGCGCTTTTGTCGTGGAAAAACCACTACACCTGATCGGCCAACCCGGCGCTGTCTTGCACGGCAACGGACAAGGCAACGTCCTGACTGTTCGGGCGGCGGATGTTGAAATCGCGGGTTTGGTGATCCGTGGCTCGGGCCGCAACTTATCGGAAGACCAAGCGGCGGTTTACATCAGCGGCGCTCGGGCTTCGATCCACGACAATCGCATTTTTGATATGTTGCACGGGATCTACGTGCGCCACGCGAACCAGTGCCGAATTGTGAACAATACGATATTCGGGGACGGTTCGGTTGAAGACACGGTGGCCGATCCAGTGATCGCCGGACTCAAGGCAACGGACGCAGCCAGCGGTGAAGTGTGCGCGCCAATCGATCCTCAGGACCGGCGCGGAAATGGAATTCATCTCTGGAATTCCTCCGGGGATTTGATCGAAGGGAATACAATCAGTGGCACGCGCGACGGAGTCTATTTTTCATTTACGCGACAAACCCTGACCCGAAGAAATCACGTATCCCATGTTCGTTACGGTCTCCATTATATGTATTCGGATGAAAACCGTTTCGAAGGGAACCGCTTCTCGGAAAATGCCGCGGGAGCGGCTTTGATGTTTTCGAAAAATCTGATCTTGCGCGGAAACTATTTCGTTTCGAACCGCAGCCATCGCGCCTATGGCCTGCTTCTCCAATCCATCGATGATAGCGTGATCGAGAACAACGTCATCGATGGAAACACGGTCGGGCTGTTCATGGAAAATGCGAACAACGATACGATTCGAGGTAATCGCATCAGCTCCAACTATGTTGGGTTACGCGTGAACGAAAGCACGGACGGATGTCGTTTCGGCGAAAACCAGTTCGTGGGAAATATTCATGCGCTCGAAACCTCCGGACAAAACCAGAGCAACGAGTGGACGATTCTCGGTCGTGGAAATTTTTGGGATGGTGCCGACCGGCTCGATCTGAATCGAGACGGGATCGCTGACCTACCGCATCGCGAGCCAGATCTTTTTGGAGTTTGGCGGCGGACCTTCCCGGCAATCGGCCTGCTTTCCGCGAGTCCCGGCGAACGTTTGCTCCGGCTTATTCACAGCCGCCTGGCCCTCGTCAGCCTCCCCGGAATCACCGATTTGAAGTCTCTAACCGCGCCACCTTCCGCACCATGATCACCGTTTGGAATTTAAAAAAATCGTTCGGCGCCCACCGTGTTCTCGACGGACTCGATCTCACCGCGATGCCTGGAGCGGTTACGTTGATGGTGGGGGCGAATGGCGCGGGAAAAACCACCGCGATGCGTTTGCTCGCTGGACTGGCCGATTTCGACTCGGGCACGATTTTAATCGCGGGCCAGGATCTGAAATTGGCCCGTCGCCATGCTTTGGCGCAATTGGCGTTTCTGCCGCAAGCTCCGCGGTTCAATCCTCGTCTGACGGTGATGCAGGTCGCGAAATTCTATGGAGAATTGCGCGGTCGGGAAACCTCGGCCGCTCCGGCCGCACTCGAAGCGTGGGGCTTGTCGGAACATGCAAAACTTGCGACGGGAAAACTTTCGGGCGGCCTCCGCCAGCGGCTGGCGCTCGCGATTTTGGCTCTGGCCGATGCCCCGGTGCTCCTGTTAGACGAGCCGGGTTTGAGTTTGGATCCGGAGTGGCGGCGGCGGCTTCAGACTTTTCTCACCGGCGAAGCGCAGCGGGGACGGACGGTGCTCGTGGCCACGCATCTGCTCGGCGAGTGGGAGGGTTTGGCCAACCGCTGTCTCCTTGTCGCGCACGGTCAGTGCGCCGGAGAGATCGCGCCGGATCGCCTGCGCAGCGGCTTTTTCGAGGCCGAGCCCGTCGAGCAACTCAACGACGCGACTCTTCGAATGGCGGTTTCGACTTGAAAGATCAGCCTCATGAAAACTCGACCTCTTCCTACTTTTTTAACGGTGGCTCGCGCGGCCGCGAAGCGAGAATTTTTAAGCCACCGCGTGAACCGATTTCTGCATGCGCATGTTTTGCTCGTCTTGATCGCGGGCTTGCTTCCTCTGCTCACGCCGGGAGATGCGTTCACGCGGGGCGCTTCGTGGTGGCTGCTCCATGCTGTCCTCTATGCCATTTCCCTTTCCGCGCTGCTCCTTGGCCTCAGTTCAGCGCAGGCGGAGGTGGAGGAATTCAATTGGCTACTCGGTCAGCCGGCCGGCGTCGCACCTTGGTTGGCAGGAAAGACGGCGGCATTGACCATCCTGGTAGGCGGGGCGACGGCGCTTTTGGCCTTGCCGACGATTGTGGTGGGCGGATTTTCGCGCGAGTTGATCATCGTCGCCTTGGGCGGGAGCGGGGCGGCGGCGGTCTGTGCCAGCGCGGGTCTCGCATTGGGATTTTGGATACGCGACAGCGTGCGCGGACTGATCGGCGCTGTGGGCGTTTGGTTCGTCCTCCTGTTTGGAGTCGATCTCTTTTTGCTGGCCGTGGCCGGCGTGCCATCCATTCAACAGCAGCCAAATGTTTGGGTCGCCGCATTGATGTCGAATCCACTCGATGCTTTTCGAGTGACTGTATTATTCTCCATCGAGCACGCGGCCTTTACGGGCATCGATGCCGGCCAGTTAACGGGGTGGTGGATCGCTCATTCGCTGAGTTGGCTGTCGATCATCCTCGGTTTGTGGTGGTCCGGCTCCGCCGCCCTCGCTTGGCTTGGAGCTCGCCGTCGGACAGACGGCTAACGGTCCCTCTGCGCGGATCGTGCATTCGCGTTGCTAAAGCTATGCCCGATCCCGTTGATTTAGTCGGCGTCGCCGACGCCGCCAGTGCTCACACGGATACGAGCGTCCGATCCATTAGGCAGATCATTCGGTCGGGTAGTGGAGATGGGGATACGATTCGGTCTCGCAGCGCTGTTCCCCTTGAGACCAATCCCGATTTGAGGACGGCTGAGCGCCGCCAAGGCATCTTTTCGTCCCCCCCGTGGAGGGGATTACCTCCCAAGGCCCTTCGCATCCGTTGGAAAATGGGGAGTTTCCCTGCGTAGGAGGGCAGCGCAAGAAATGCGGAGCGGCTGCCAACGTGCGCGGAGTAAGGTTGGGCAGAGCGGTTTAAGATGGGCGCATGTTCAGAACCGCTTTGACCAACTTGGACGAGGTAACGCGCCTTCCGCGAAACCTCGTTCTCTCCTTTTTTCCATGATTCCCATCGAACTCTCGGTCGTGCCTCTCACGTTGACCATCAGTCTGACGCTGGTGGCGACGTTCGTGGTCTTCTTTATTCGTGAACAGCGGCGCAAGGGCTTTGGCGGCTGGGAAGGCGAGGCCTTGCTGCCGTTAGCCGACGAACGCCAGCGCGCGGAGAAGCGCGTCCACAGCGCCGAGGAGGGGCCGTTTTCGCAATGAGTTCGAACAAGATCACGATTGAGTTTAACGATCGCATTGTCCGCCAGTTCCTCCTGGCGTCGGTATTTTGGGGCGCCGTCGGCATGCTGGTTGGCGTGCTTATCGCGTCCCAGTTGGCCTACTGGCAGGCGAATTTCAATCTGTCCTGGCTGACGTACGGCCGCCTTCGCCCATTGCATACGAACGCGGTCATTTTCGCGCTCGTGGGAAATATGATGTTTGCCGGCATCTATTATTCCACGCAGCGGCTGGTCAAGGCGCGTTTAGCGTCGGACTTTTTGTCGAAGCTGCATTTTTGGGGTTGGCAGGCGATCATCGTCGCCGCCGCCATCACGCTCCCGCTCGGTTTTAGTCGCGGCAAAGAATATGCCGAACTGATCTGGCCGCTCAATATTGCGGTGGCGGTGATCTGGGTGGTTTTCGCGATCAACTTCTTTTGGACCCTCGCGCGCCGAAACGAGCCGAGCCTCTATGTCGCGATTTGGTTCTATATTGGAACGATCGTCACGGTGGCGATGTTGTATATCGTCAACCATCTTTCCATTCCCACGAGCTGGACGCATAGTTATCCGGTCTTCAGCGGGGTGCAGGACGCGTTGGTCCAATGGTGGTATGGGCATAACGCCGTCGCTTTCTTTCTCACCACGCCGATTCTGGGCATTATGTATTATTTCGTTCCGAAAGCAGCGGAACGGCCGGTCTATAGCTATCGTCTCTCGGTCATCCATTTCTGGTCTCTGGTCTTTGTCTATATCTGGGCTGGCCCGCACCATCTGCTCAACACGGCGTTGCCCAACTGGCTGCAGATGCTCGGGATGGTTTTCTCCCTGATGCTTTGGGCTCCTTCCTGGGGCGGAATGTTGAATGGTCTGCTCACCTTGCGCGGAGCTTGGGACAAATTACGGACCGACCCGGTTTTGAAGTTCTTCGCCGCGGCGCTGACCTTTTATGGCATGGCAACCTTCGAGGGGCCTCTGCTCTCGATCAAGTCGGTCAACGCGCTCGCCCACTATACGGATTGGATCATCGCGCATGTGCACGTGGGCACACTCGGCTGGAACGGCTTTATGGCGGCCGGTATGACCTATTGGTTGGTCCCGCGCCTGTGGAACCGACGGTTGCACAGCGTTGGCCTGGCGAATCTCCATTTCTGGTTGGGCCTGGTTGGAATTCTTCTCTACGTCGCTGCGCTTTGGACCAGCGGCGTAACGCAGGGTCTGATGTTGAGCGCGACGACCGAGCACGGCAGCGTCCTCACGTATCCCAACTTTTTGGATACGTTGGCGGCGATTCGCCCGATGATGCTCATGCGCATGATCGGGGGCACGCTGTATCTCGTGGGTTGGTTCATGATGGCCTGGAATCTTTACCGGACTATCAAGGGAGCCGACCCAGTCAATGGAACGATCGAGGTCTCGGTCGCGCAGGTGCCTGCTCCGGATGCCCGCATGGGAGTCGGCGGTGCCTTTTTCAACCCGCCGGTTGTCTTCTCGACCTTGAGCACGATTTTCACCTGCGCCTGGTTATTCGCCCAGGGCGCTTGGCAGACCGCGGGGATGATCGGTGCGATCGTGAGCATCGCTGGCGCGGTGCTGCATTTTCGAGCCAAGGGCAAGAACTGGGCCGATTGGTATGATCGCCTTTTGGTCAACTGGGCTCCGTTCACGGTGCTCACGTTGATCGCGGTGGTGGCCGGCGGATTGATTCAAATCGTACCGACCATCATCGTGAACAAGGCGGCGAATGTGGAAGACCGTATTCAGGTTCCCTATACGCCGTTGGAATTGGCTGGCCGAGACATCTATGTGCGCGAGGGCTGCTACAACTGTCATTCGCAGATGATCCGCACCCTCGTGCCGGATATTCTCCGGTACGGCGATTATTCACGGTTGGGGGAGAGCATTTACGACCATCCTTTCCAATGGGGGTCGAAACGCACTGGACCGGACCTTGCGCGAGTTGGCGGAAAATATCCGAATCTCTGGCATTTCCGTCATATGGAAAATCCGCGGTCCGTTTCGGCTGGATCGAACATGCCAAACTATCCGTGGCTTTACTTGAACGCGCTCGATGTGAGCACGCTTGATCGGAAGATCGACGTCCAGCGCACGCTCGGTGTTCCGTATCCACTTTGGACGCACGACGAGATCCAAAAAAATCTCGCCGCTCAGTCCGCCAGCATCACGGCGGATCTGCGCTCCAATCAGGTGAATGTCGCGGACGATCGTGAGATCGTCGCCGTGATCGCCTATCTCCAAAAACTGGGTAAAAGCGAAGCGGCTCACCCGCACGTGGCCCAAAGGAAGGATTAACCGCCATGTTTCGCCGAGTGATTCTAGAAAACTGGATGTCGATCTTCCCCTTCGTCGCGTTCGTGACGGCAGGATGCGTCTACACCTTGATGAGCCTAAAGGCATTCCGGATGAGGCCCGCCCAAACCGTGCGTTTTGAAAACCTTCCTTTCGATTCGAACGAAACCGCCCGCCATGAAAAATAAACCTAACCGTTTGGATGAGCCAAAGCGCCATCATATCTTCGATGGGATCGAGGAGTATGACAACAAGCTCCCGAACTGGTGGCTGGCTACCTTCTACGGCACGATCGTTTTCGCAATCGGGTATTGGGCGGTGTACTACCAACACTATAAAGGCCCGAGCCCCGAACAGCGAGCGGATGCGGCGATCAAGGTGATTCGCGATGCGAGAACGGTCGCGGGCGCTGGGCCGGACGACGCCGCCTTGTGGGAAATGAGTCACACTCCCGCAGTCGTAGCCGCTGGCGTGAAGTCGTTCGCGACGCTTTGTGCGAGTTGCCATGCCGAAAATATGACCGGGCGAATCGGCCCCAATTTGATCGACCGCACCTGGATCCACGGTGGGCGCCCAACCGATTTGAAACGAACCATCAGTCAGGGTGTAGCCCTTAAGGGGATGCCGACCTGGGGACCGATTTTGGGTGAAACCAAAATCAACGAGTTGGTTGCGCTCATCCTCAGCAAACACGAGCGCAACGAGCCGGAGATGCAGGCGGGCTTTCAGCCTGTTGCCACTGCGGTGCATCCATAGGTCACATGAACGAAGCGAAACCAACTTCTCTTGGCACGATGCACCGGCACGTTCTTGCGCCGTCGCGCGACGTGATGACGACGATTCGCGAAGATGGCTCGCACCGCGTGCTCCACCCGGCGGACGTGCGCGGGCGTTTCACCTCGGCCCGGAGGAGCGTGGCTGGATTGCTGATGATCGTGTATCTGGTTCTGCCTTGGATTAAGATCCGAGGCTACCCGATGGTTTTTCTCGATGTGGCGGAACGCCGCTTCCATCTGCTCGGGTGGACCTTGGCGGCTCAGGACTTGTGGTTGTTTTTCTTCCTGATCACCGGTGTTGGGTTTTCCCTTTTCTTCGTTACCTCATTACTCGGTCGCATCTGGTGCGGATGGGCCTGTCCTCAGACCATTTTTCTCGATCACGTTTTTCGCCGCATCGAACGGTTCATCGACGGCGATGCGCCAAAGCGCCGCCAACTCGCCGCGTCGCCTTGGACTCTAGGCAAATTGGGACGCCGGGTGGCGAAGCAAACGCTCTATATTGTGGCGGCGACGATGATCGCTCACCTGTTTCTCGCTTACTTTGTTTCGGTGCCGAAGCTGTGGGCGATGATGACGGAAGCACCGGGCCAACATTGGGGCCTGTTCGCTTTCGTCTTCATTTTTACCGCTGTCCTCTATTTGAATTTCGCTTGGTTTCGCGAGCAGCTTTGCTTGGTCATTTGCCCTTATGGCCGCCTACAGTCGGCCTTAATCGACGAGCACTCGCTCGCCATCGGTTATGATGTCGCCCGAGGAGAACCCCGCGGAAAGTTGGGGTCGGCCGGCGCGGCCGATTGTGTAGACTGCGTCCGCTGTATTCAAGTCTGCCCTACGGGAATCGACATTCGCCAAGGCTTGCAGATCGAGTGCATCGGTTGCTCCGCGTGCATCGATGCTTGCGATGATGTGATGACAAAAGTCGGACGCCCGCGCGGGTTGATTCGTTACGACTCGGCCGAAGGCCTTGCCGGCCGGAAGACAAAATGGGTCCGCCCCCGTACCATCATCTATGCAGCGTTATTGACTGCGGGCATGGCCGCTTTCGGCCTCGCTTTGCGGACCGTGCGTTCTTTCGAGTGCGTCCTGACCCGCATGCCGGGGGCGCCCTATTATTTAGAAGAGAAGGGAATTCGAAATCAGTTTCTTGTCCGCGTTTTGAATAAGCGCCCCGATGCCGTGCGATTCCAACTCAGCCTCGGTAAGGCCCCCAAGGGCAGTGAAGTTCTGGGCCTGGACCACGAAGTCGTGCTGCCGCCGTTGGGGGAGCAAGTGCAACCGCTGGTTATTCAAGTGGCGCGCGAAAATTATCTGCCGGGCCAGACGGTGCTCCTCCAAGTCCGTAATCAATTTGGCGAGGAATCCACGGTCGAGGCCCAATTCGACGGCCCTGACGCGAAGGGCGTCCCAAGTTCGCGATGAAAAAGGGAAACCTGCTGTTGATATACGCGGCTTTTGCTTTTGCCGCGCTTTTCGGCGCTTGGACTATATTGTTTGTCAAAGCGGCTCATCAACAGATTCGCGAAGTTCCGCTCGCGACCCAAAATCATGAATCTCGCCGCGGTCAATAGCGTGCCGGCGGCGTTTGCCGCGGGAATCGTGACGAGTTTGCATTGCGCGGCCATGTGCGGACCGATCGCGTGTTGGCTTCGACCCGGGACAGCGGGGGAAGATCAATCGACACTTTATGTCGCCTATCAAGGCAGCCGACTTTTTGCTTATGCTGGGCTGGGAGCGCTGATGGGATTGTTGGGCCAAGCTCCTCTGTCGCTGATAAAACAATCGGCGCTCAGCTACCTCCCCTGGGCTATGGTGGCCTTTTTTTTCGCGATCGCGCTGGGGGTAGAACGGCGTTGGAAAAAGCCTCTCGCGCTGACGCGGCTTGGATGGAAGGCCATCACCTATAGCAAAGGACGGTCTGCCGTCAGTACGGCGATGATCATGGGATTGGCTACTCCGCTACTACCGTGCGGTCCGCTCTATTTACTGGCCGCGCTTTCGGGTTTAACGGGATCCCCAATCCGTGGCATGGAATTTATGCTGGCGTTCGGGCTAGGCACGTTGCCGCTGCTTTGGATCACGCAGGTTTTTCTTTCCAGCGTGCGAGGCAAATTACAGCCGATTTGGTTGGTGCGTACGCAACGCCTTCTCGCCCTGTGCGCGGCCTTAATCATCTCGTGGCGCCTCCGAGGGACGCTCGGTTGGAGCGGCGGAGTCGGCGCCGAATGGATCTGTTTTTAAGCTCATGCCAACCCTCGAAAGAATTTCTCGGGCTAAGCAAAGCGCGGTGCCCAAACCAATCGACACGACGTGCCGACATTGTGGCTTGCCAGCCAATGGGGGAGACGAGTTTTGCTGCTCCGGATGTGCTTTCGTTTATTGTCTCATTCACGAGCAAGGCCTGCAGCGATATTATGATTTAAAGGACCGAGTCACGATTCCGGCGGATGCCGCGCTTCAGCAAAGAGCGCCTGACTTCGCTTGGCTGCGCGAGGCGCAAGAGCGGGCGGAAAGGGACGGAGGCGAGCGAGTCATGCGCGTGGCCGTGCAGGGAATTTCCTGCATCGCCTGCGTCTGGTTGATCGATCGCGTGTTCGACCGCCAACCGGGAGCTGGTCGAATCGAGACCAATGCACAGTTGGGAGAAATCCAATTTACCTGGGAGAAAACGCGTTTCGATGCCGTTGCGTTCGCGGTTGCGCTTCAGCGTTTCAACTATCTGCTCGGGCCGCTTTCCGCCAGGACCGAACAACGGACCGAGACAAAACCGTTGGTCAAAAAGATTGGCCTATGCACCGCCTTCGGGATGAATGTGATGCTCTTCACGCTGCCGGGATACTTCGGAATGAGTCCGCATTCCGCTTACGCCCATGTGTTCGCCACGCTCGCGCTGCTCTTCGCAACCTTGAGTTTATTGGTCGGAGGAAGCTATTTTATCGAGAAAGCGGTTGGGTGTCTTTTGCACAAAACCGCGAGCATTGATATACCGATTGCGGTTGGAATTATCGGTGCATATATCGGATCCGTCGCAGGGTGGATTTTGGGCCAAGATCGATTGGTTTATTTCGATTTTGTCGCGACGTTTATACTCTTGATGTTGATTGGCCGCTGGGCTCAGCAAGAGGCAGTGGAGCAAAACCGACGGCGACTGATTGGGAGACAGCCCGTTTTTTCAACCATCGAGATCGATCGTGAAGATCGATGGAGCTCATCGGCCCCGGAGAGTTTACGCAAAGGCGATCGGTACCGCGTGGGTCCGGGACAAATCGTGCCCGTGGCGTCGCTTTTGCAGGATTCGGCCTTCGTGGGCGATTTGTCGTGGGTCAATGGAGAATCGGAGCACAGGGAATACGTCGCGCAGCAGCTTGTGCCGTCCGGCGCGATCAATGTGACCCAGCATAGTATCGTTTTCTCTGCGGCTGAAAATTATAAAGACTCACTTCTGCAGGTCCTGCTGGAGTCGCCCCGGCCGCGTGCGGCGACCAACCGGTTGATCGAGCGGATCGTCAAAGGGTACTTGATCGCAATCTTTGGTATCGCCGCCATTTCCGGCGTCAGTTGGTGGCTTGTATCGAACGATCCACTACGCGCCTGCTTGGTCGTGACGGCCGTGCTCGTGGTATCCTGTCCGTGCGCGATCGGACTCGCTTTTCCTCTGGTCGAAGAGGTGGCGACGGTCGCATTGCGTCGGGCGGGCGTCTTCGTCCGGCAAGGGGAACTCTGGAGCCGCTTGGGTAAAATCGAGTGGGTGGCCTTTGATAAAACGGGAACCCTGACTCTCGACACCCCGAGGTTGATCAATCGCGAGGCGTTGTTCACGATGAGCCCGAGGGAAAAGCAGGTGCTCTTTGCGCTGGTTAAAATCAATCCACACCCCGTCGCGCGCAGTCTCTTCAACGCGTTGATGACAGATCGGAATAGACCCATCACCGAGATCGACAACTCCCTCGACGAAGTCGTCGGCCAGGGCGTTGCGATCCGGGTGGAGCAGTGTGAATGGCGGCTCGGACGCTCGTCGTGGGCGCTCGGAGCAACGACGGAAAAAGCGCCGCGTGTCACCGGCGTGACCTTCGCTCGCGCGGGGCATAAGGTTGCGGACTTCCGTTTCGATGAATCGATGCGCGAAGACGCCGAGATCGAAATTGCGCGATTGCAGTCACGCGGATTGCAAGTCGCCATTTTGAGCGGCGACACGCAGGAGAAGGTGGAACGAGCTGCCGAGTTGATCAATATTCCGAAGGAAAACGCGTGGGCCCAAATGACTCCCGTGGAAAAGGCTGGCTGGGTGCGTGCGCGAGGAACGGATACGACCATGATCTTGGGAGATGGCGCCAACGACAGCTTGGCGTTCAACGAAGCTGCTTGTCGCGGTACTCCCGTGATTCATCGAGGAATTTTGTCCGAGAAGGCGGACTTCTATTATTTGGGAAAAGGCATTCACGGTGTTCGCGCCTTGTTCGGAATGAATGAGCTCAGGCGACGTACCCAAAATGCGCTGTTGGTCTTCTCTATTCTGTATAATTTGGTGGCCGTCTCCATTGCCGCTGCGGGTTATATGCACCCTCTGCTTGCGGCGATCTTGATGCCCGTGAGTTCGTTGATCACGTTAGGCATCGTTTTTCTCGGGATGCGAAACGCCTTCCGCGTCGCGATGGGCGAATAGTCGATCGACTCGATAGTAAGTCGGACAAACTTTGCGCGATGAGCAGCAAGAGCCGGGGAGCGGGCCCCGACTGGATCGCGTATACTGGCGGGATGACTTTACCCGTCTCGCCCTCGCTCTCGCTCGATCAGCTTCTCGCGAAGTACGACATCGCGGGACCGCGTTATACTTCCTATCCGACTGCGCCTCACTTCTCGACCGAGTGGGATCGGGCGGCTTTGCGGGAAGATTTCCTGGCCGACAATCGGCCTGGGAGCCGGCCGTTGTCGCTCTATTTTCACCTGCCGTTTTGCGAACGGAAATGCTGGTTTTGCGGATGCACCACGGTGATATCGAGAGATCATAGCATCGCTGATGACTATCTCGAAGACCTCGAAAGGGAAATGGATCTGATCGCATTGCACGTCGATAGCCAACGCTCCGTGGTGCAGATCCACCTGGGCGGAGGCACTCCGACATTTCTGTCGCCCGAACAACTCGCGCGCCTAGGCAAAGCAATCAAGCAGCGCTTTCGGCTTTCGAGTCGCTTGGAGTTTTCGGTCGAGATCGATCCGCGCCACGCCAGCGAGGAACACATTCGCGTTTTGCGAGAAATCGGGTGCAATCGCGCCTCGCTCGGTGTCCAGGATTTTAATCCGAAGGTGCAACAAGCGGTGAATCGTATCCAGCCGCGGCAGATGACGGAGAGCGTGCTCGCTCATTTACGAGCCAATGGCTTCGACTCGATCAACATGGATCTCATCTATGGTTTGCCTGAACAAACACCGAATTCGTTCGTTGAGACTTTGCTCGATGTCATCGCGTTGAGACCCGATCGCCTGGCGATTTTCAGCTACGCTCATGTGCCGAGTATAAAACCGGCGCAGCGGATCTTTGATCGTCGCCGCAACTTGCCGCCTGTTCAAAGCAAGTTGCGCATGCAAACGCTCGCCGTCGAACGACTGGTTTGGGCCGGCTACGCCTGCATCGGCATGGATCACTTTGCTCTGGAAACCGACGAGCTGGTTCGGGCGCGCGGGAATGGGTCTCTACAGCGCAATTTCCAAGGGTACACCACCCACGCCGGAGCGTCGCTCTACGCGTTCGGCATGTCCGCCATCTCACAAACGGCCGGAGCCTATCGTCAAAACTATAAAGACCTCGGGCTTTACCGCACAGCTCTCCGGCAGGGCCAGCTCCCAATTGAGAAGGTCAGATTGCTTAGTTCTGACGACACGCGTCGCGCTTATATTATCCAGCGGATCATGTGTGACAATGAATTGGTTTTCGACGAGTTGAGCCGTCACCTCGGAATTTCGTTCGAAGACTGCTTCAAATCAGAGTTGCTCTCGCTGGAAGAGTTTTATGCAGACGGTCTCATTGAACGCACCGCGCATGGATTTTCTGTCACGCCCCTCGGTCGTTTGCTGGTCAGGGTGATCGCGATGAAGTTCGATCGCTACCTGCTTTCCGGCCAAGGCACCTACTCAAAAGTTATTTAAACGAAAAAACCACGGCCTCAAGGGGGCCGTGGTTGGCTTAGTACAGAGGCTAGTTAAAGCAGGTCGACGGTCTTCGGTACATCGTGCCCTATTTCGGCGGCGTGCGGATGACGGCGCTCTTCCTCATGCAGGCGGGTGCGCTCAGTCAAACGACGCTCCGCGATTTCAAGGGCGCCGCGCAATGCCGGCAAGAGATGCTCCCCTCGTGCCGACGCGAAGATTTCCGGACCGGCGGTCGAGACGTCCATCCTGACGCAGTATGAAATCGCGGTGTGGCTCGAGTAGTTGCCCTCGATCGTGGTCCTGACGCGGGCAATTTTTTCGCGGTGGCGAAACAACTTTGCAATCATCGCAGTCAGCTCTTCCCGAAACGGCTCGTGAATGTCGAAATTCAGCGTCGTGATAGTGATATCGTGTTTCATAAATTCAGGTGGATTTAACGGGATGATCATACCTGACGGACCCATCCTGCGCTCGGCATCCTCTGGCCATCTCTGCGCGAATTTTGCGCAGGGTCATTCAGAGAATCGGCCGTCGCCAGGGCCGTCTTGAAACGGCGGCAAAATCTGCGTAGCCTTGGTCAAGACGGCATGAGCGAAGCTCCTTCGCTCGATCTATAATCGACTCATGAAGATCCTTTTCTACAGCGCGAAGGCGTACGATCGCGCTTTCTTCGATGCCGCGAATACGGCGAAGCACCACGCGCTTCAATTCATCGATGTCCGCCTGAGTCTGCAAACCTGCGAACTCGCTCGGGGGTACGAGGGCGTGTGCGTGTTTGTGAATGATCTGTTGAACGAAGAGGTCTTGACCGCTTTGCAAGGCATCGGAGTCAGATGCATCTTACTGCGTTGCGCGGGATATAATCATCTCGATCGGGCTGCTTGCCAGCGGTTAGGGTTGAACGTGGCGTATGTCCCGCGTTATTCTCCGTATTCGGTGGCCGAGCACACCGTGGCGCTGGTCCTTGCGTTGAACCGCAAAACGCATCGCGCCTATGCGCGGGTGCGAGAAAACAATTTTTCCATTGATGGCTTGTTGGGCTTTGATTTGCACGGTCGCACCGTGGGTCTGATTGGTGTTGGACGAATCGGGGCGATCACCGGACGAATCATGGCCGGCTTTGGGTGCAAGATTCTCGCGTACGATCCGGCTCCGGCGGGAGATCGGCCTGACTGTGTTGCGCTCACCTCCTTTGAAGAGGTGATCGCAAACGCGGATATCCTCTCACTGCACTGTCCGCTCAATCCAAGCACCCGCCATGTCTTGAACGAAAAAACCCTTCGGCTTTGCCGGCCCGGCGTGATGGTGATCAATACAAGCCGCGGTGGCCTGATAGACACTGCCGCCATGATCGATGCGCTGAAGGTTGGGCGCGTCGGGTACCTCGGGATCGACGTTTATGAAGAAGAGGCGGATTATTTCTACGAAGACCTTTCGGAGAAAATTCTCGATGACGACAACCTATCTCGGTTGATTTAGTTTCCCAACGTTTTGATCACCGCGCATCAGGCGTTTTTCACCCGGGAAGCTTTGACCACCATTGCCGAAACAACGCTGGATAACGCTCGCGCCTTCGGCTCCGGAGTCGAGCCAATCAACGCTTTGCGGCTCTGACAAAAAAGCGCAGCGAGGGCTAGCTCGCTGCGCCCGGACGATCACAACTGCGGCTGGACACCGATCGTGCCGAAATACTTGGACTGAGTGCGCGGAGCCGTGGCGTCTTTCAGCGCTGCCTGTGCGGTTTCGAGGCGACTTTTGATCTCTTCGCGCGTTTCCAGATCGGAAAGATTTCTTTGCGATAGAAAGCGCTCGAGTTTGGCCACGTTCCCCTTCAGGCGATTCAACTCCAGTGTTTCTTTCGCGACGATGCGTTCCTGATACCAGCTACTTGCGAGGAGCGTTTCCTTCGAGAAAAGCGCTCGGACGTCTGCGTGGTCCAGGGTTTTACCTTCGAACTGGCCATGAGCCATGATGTGCAGGAGAGCGCGTAGAGGCGGGCAAGCCAGGTTGATCCCGCCATCGGCGAAATACGCTTCGGCCACGCGCTGATGGGTGGATACAATGTTGTCCATCCCATCGGCGAAGATCGGCAAACTCTGCTGCTCGGGCCTCAACATCTCTTCGGTGAAGACAGCGTGAGGATGATTGAAGATTCTGCCGAAATACAGACGCACGAAGCGAGCGGTGATGCGGTAGCCTAACCGGCTTGCTAGCACCTTTTTTCCTGCGTATTCAAAATCTTCACACTTTTCGAGGCAACCCTCGGCGATCAACGCACGTGCGTCGCGCTCCGCCGCGCTCATGCGGGAAAATACTTCGGGAATGAGCATACTGACATCGTGATCAACGCGGACTTTTGGTCCGACGAAACCGGCCGCGGATAGAAACGCGTCGTGTCCGGTTAGGATGAGCGAAACGAGTGCGGCATTCAGATCGATGATGGGGGCGAGGGCATTGAACGGGCCCTTCGTTAGTGCTCCCTCGGAGCCGGCGCCGGTTGTCGAAGGGGATTTGCCCGTCATGCTGCTCATGTACTCCATGAACAATTCGGGCAGGTCGAGATAGTGCAGGGGACTGAAGACAGCCAGAGAGCGAATGCCTTTCTCGGGTGGATTATTCCGGCGACCAGGCGCGAGCACGTTGACTGGAGTGATCAGCGGATCATGCGGTCCAATTCCGCGATGTAGCCTCGTGCAAAGACCCGCGACGTACGTTTCCACGGGGTTCGCCACATCCGGGCGGATCTGCAGGTAACGAGGGTTTTTCGTCGGCTTGCCGTCCACGAGCCGGGAGTGGGCCGACGAAACAAAATAGCGCGGAACGTCCGAACCCGCTGCTTCCCGAATTAAGTTCCGCATTGGCTCAGTGAACGCGTTAAACCCAATCGCATCTTCGAGCAAAGCACGAGCGTCGCTCCGTTCGAGAGGTTGGAAGTTCGAGATGAAGGTCCCGGGAGAAGCAAGGTCCGCTTCCGCCTGATGGTCGTAGCCGCGATGGATCGCGTCATCCGGCCGCTGAAAAAGCAGAGCCTCGCAGTTTTCAACCAGCTTCACGGAGATGCCTTGTTCAGGCGCGGGTGGAACACCGCTGAACGACTCGATGTTGCGCTTGGGGAGTAACTGCATCGGCAGTTGAGTACGTGGCGCGACGACGGATGCGGTGATATCATCTTCCATCTGCACTTTGGCCGCTGGATGGAAATCCGGCCGTAAACCGAAAACGCGCCATGAACCATCTTCGCCGAAGCCGACCCGCAGGTGATTCGTCGTGAGCTTGCGGCCTTCCAATTTCAACTCGTAGGCCGGCAGGCCGTTAATCGTATCGACGCTAAAGTGCTGCCGCCACTGGTTGCCCCAGCTCTGTTTATAGAAACGTTTGAGAATCAGCACCAGTTCCTTCACATGCGCTGGGATCGAGGTGAGCCAGGCGTTATAGTCATCCGTATACTCGTTGGGTGAAGGAGTGAGGAGCTTGATCACGCTGCCGAGCGAACGTTCGGCGCTCAAGATTGCGCGATGATCTCTGCCATTTCTGGTCTCCTCGCGGAAGCGATTGGACGCATCGACCTTGAGGATTGTTTCCACCGCGTTGAAGTCGCGTTGTAGTTCCGAAACAAATACGTGGCCGCGCAAGATGGCATAATTGATGGCCTTGGAGATTTCGGATTTTCCACCGCCAGAAACCGTGCTCGGTTTATGGCAGAGGGTCCCTTCGGGAACAGTCTCTACCAGCCGCCAACTGTTCGCGTCGCCTGGAACTTGTTCCATGGTGACGCGATAACCGCTCGGCCTGACATAATGGATATTCGCACGAAGGCCGATTGTAACCAGCGTGCCGTCCACTTTTGCCCAGGTGATCTTTTGGCTCAATAGATTGAAGGCCGCGTTATCCGGCACGAGAGTTACCCTCGGGCAGAGACGGTCGACGGCGTGCCCTTCGGGCTGTGGCTCAAAACGCTCGATCCATTTGTTCAACACCAAATCGAGGCCCGAGTTGTCGTTCGATTTTGGCGCGACGACGTCTTCGAGTTCGTAGCTCGGATAAACCAACGCTCCACCCGCATGTTCTTCTTCGGAGAGCCCAAAGAGGTTCGCCGAAAAACTGATCTGCGTTTTGATCTCCTTTTTGCAGTAACCGTAGTAGTTATCGGCAATCACCGTCACCATCACGCCGGCGGCATCGCGCGCGGTGATCTTGAACGCAGATCCACCGTTGTACTTTTCCTGGGCGTCTTTCCAGCACATCCCGTCCCGTCTCTGCCGCGGCGTGGCGTTGTCCCAGTGCGGCAGCCCGACGTCTTTTTTCAAAACGGATGTGAGATGCGGAGCCAAAATAATACATCCTGTGTGACCCGGCCAGTGCTGGGAATCCAAGGCCGCGTCGTTGATTGGCAAATACGGATCGCCGGCGTTGCCGAAAATGGCTTCGACGAAATCCAGGTTGCTGACCAATCCGCCGGGAGCGAAGAAACGAATTTCCATTCGCATCTCTTCAAGAAAGTGCGGTACCGCCGGACAGACGAGAGGTCGCTGAAGCAAGGAGACGATACATTCCGCCTGCTCCGGTTCGTTTGCGGTAAAAGGAAGTCGCAGATCCGCGGCTGGCGGTTGCAGCGCGCGGAGCAGCAGTTGAGCGAAGGCTGCTTTCGGCACCGCCAACTTGTCGTCAGGGATCGGCAATCCGCCTTCTGCGATGTGGAACACCCCCTGAGTCGTGCGGCGGTCGTTTGCCGGGTTGTGAAGCACACCCTGACGAAGACGATAGCTCTTCAAGAGGGCCGAGCTAAATTCGTCGCCGTGCGCGGGGAGAGAAAGGCCGCGAGCAAGCCCGACGCGATCGAGGATCAAAGTGGTCGCAGGTAACTGGGGAATCACTTTTTCTCCGGCCAAATACTGATCCAGCCAATTTTGGATCCGCTGATCGGGCGCGCACAATGGATTCTCGAGATGGCCCGTGTTCTCACGATGGCGTGCGAACAACGGCGCCGCCATCATCGCGGGCGATGCCGCGTCTCCCTTGACGGTGGGGCAACCGATCAATGCGAGGCGCAGATTGATTTCGGCGATGGTTGTCTGGGCGTTTTCGGGGAGACCGTGTTGCATGAATTAAAGTGGTTAGGGCGTCTAATAAACCAGAACGCGCAAGATCCAGCTACGCATGGATTGTCAAAGTCTGTGCGTTCGTGAAGCGCGGATTCACGGAAAAGCCTAAAGCTGCGCAGTCTTCCGCAGCTTATGCGAAGTCGATCCACGCCCACCGGAATAAAGTGAGCAATGGACTTACCTAGCTTTCACCCCGCTTTGGATACGCTGCCGCGTCTTACGGCCGAGGACGCTGCCGCTTTGATCGAAGATGGCCAAACGGTCGGACTCAGCGGTTTCACCGTCGCAGGAACCCCTCAGGCCGTCATGCGCGCTTTGGCGGGGCGGGCAGAACGGATTCATGCTGAAGGTAAGCCCTTCAAGATCGGTCTGATCACCGGCGCATCAACCGGGCCGTGGGTCGACGGCGTGCTTTCAAGAGCCGACGCCATTCTATTTCGGACGCCTTATCAATCCGACCCGCATTTGCGCGAACGTATCAACTCTGGCAATACACGTTTCTACGATCTTCACCTGAGCAGTGTCCCGCAGAATATTCGCTACGGCTTCTTCGGAAAAATTTCCTGGGCTATTATCGAAGCGGCCGATCTGACCGCAGACGGCGAGGTGACTTTAACCAACGCTGTCGGCATTGCGCCTACGCTGTGCCGGATGGCCGATAAAATTCTTATCGAGTTGAACACGGCACATCCCGCGGCTTTGCGCGGCTTCCACGACCTTTATGAACCGTTTGATCCACCGTTTCGCCGGGAGATTCCCGTTTTCACGCCGCGCGACCGAATCGGCACCACCAGCTTGAAGATCGACCCGAAAAAAATCGCGGGTGTGATCCAAACCCGCCATCTCGACGAATCCCTATCCTTCGACGAGCCCTGCAAGCTGACGACGGAGATTGGGGAAAACGTGGCCAACTTTTTAGCCGCGGAAAGCGAGTCGGGACGCCTTTCCCTCAACCTGCTCCCCCTGCAATCTGGCGTGGGCGATATCGCGAACGCCATTTTGAGCGCGCTCGGAAGCCATCCCAAAATTCCGCGTTTCACTATGTACACCGAGGTGATTCAGGACTCGGTGATTCGACTCATCGAAGCCGATAGGATTCAGTTTGCGAGTGGCTGTTCCTTAACCGTCAGCAAACCTGTCCTCGATCGCCTATATCAAAATCTGGACCAGTTTCGGGATCGACTTTTGCTCCGTCCGCAGGAGATCACCAACCAGCCAGAAATCGTGCGACGGCTCGGTCTGATTTCCGTCAACACCGCCATCGAAGCAGATATTTATGGCAACGTGAACAGCACGCACTTGATGGGCGCGAGCTTGATGAACGGCATCGGAGGCTCCGGCGATTTCACTCGCAATGCCTTTCTCTCCATCTTCGCGTTTCCTTCTACGGCGAAAAACGGACGGATCAGCACAATCGTCCCGCTGGTCACGCACGTCGATCACAGCGAGCATTCGGTGCAGGTGCTCGTGACGGAGCAGGGCGTCGCCGATCTACGCGGCAAAGACCCTCACGAGAGGGCCGAACTCATCATCGACAAGTGTGCGCATCCCCGTTTTCGCGACGAACTGATGAGCGCGTATGCCGCTTCTCGGCGCGGACATATTCCATTCTCGCTCTCGAATGCTTTCGCGATGCACGAACGTTATATCGCGACCGGCGACATGCATCGCTCAACCGCACCTATTCTCGCCGCAGGATGAGCCAAAGAGTGCTCAGTGGATGACAAAGAGCGCGGAGCAGGTTCCGACCGATTTCGCTAGTGTTTCGATTATCCAAACTGGTCTCCGCGACAGAATCAAAACCATGAACCTCAAAACAAACTACCTCGGACTAGAGATTGCGAATCCGATCGTCCCGGGAGCATCTCCCTATAGTCACAACCTCGACATGGTGCGTCTGCTGGAGGATTCCGGTGCTCCCGCGATCGTCATGCATTCGCTTTTTGAGGAGCAAGTGCTCACCGACGCGGCGGGCGAGAGAAAGAACGGCAAAATTTCGCATGCGCTGCCCGAGGATGTGTCCTTCTATCCCTCACCCGATGTTTTTGCCTTCGGACCAGACCGATACCTGGAGCAAATCCGACGCTTGAAGGAAGCTCTGAATATCCCGGTGATCGCTTCTTTGAATGCGTCCCACCCGGAGAATTGGATTCGATTTTCGCAGCTCATTCAACAAGCCGGAGCCGACGCCTTGGAATTGAATATATACCGAATGCCGGCGTGGCTCGACATCAGCGGACAAGACCTGGAACGCGAACTCGTGAGTGCCGTGCGCCAACTCAAGGCCGGTCTCGGGATTCCGGTCGCTGTCAAGCTGACGCCCTTTTATACTTCACTGCCCAATATCGCCTCTCAACTTTCTAACCTCGGCGTCGACGGCTTGGTTTTGTTCAATCAGTTCTACGCCTCCGAGCTGGACATCGAAGAGATGACTTCTCAGTCGCGGGTGCGCCTTTCTAAGGGAGACGAACTCGGACTGCGCTTGCGCTGGACGGCGGTTTTAGCCGGCAAAATTGCGTCTCAGCTCATTGTCAGTGGCGGAGTGCAAGATTACCGCGGGGTGGTGCAAGCGCTGATGAGTGGAGCCTCGGCCGTGCAGGTTGTCTCGGCCCTCCTTCGCCATGGCCCCAAGCATTTGGCGCGGATGATCAAGGATCTCCGCGAGTTCGGAGAAGAGCAGGACTACGAAGACGTCAACTCACTGCGAGGAGTCCTGAGTCTGCATGGTTGTCCCAACCCCGGCGCGTATGAACGCTCCAACTACATCCGGGCTCTGCAATCGTGGCGTGCCTGAACCTCTCAAAACTTTTTCCTATGAAACTATCGATGATAATGATTGGTGCGGCAGCGTTGGCTGTCGCGGGGATGAACGCTCAAGCAGCGTCGCGAGTGATCGAGGTCACGGGCGACGATACGATGAAGTTCAATGTGACCGAGATCGACGCGAAACCGGGAGAGGCGCTCGAAGTGGTCTTCACCAATGCCGGATCCGTCCCGCGTGAAGCCATGGCGCATAACTTCGTTTTGCTAAAGCCGATGACCGACGAAGCGTTGGGCGCATTTGCGGCCGCGGCTGCGGCAAAAGCGCCGACGTTTCTGCCGGACGACCAGAGCGCCGTGCTGGCGCATACCAAGACGTTAGGTCCGAAGGAGTCGGACAAGGTCGATTTCACCGCGCCTGCGACCGCCGGTGAGTACCCATTCATTTGTACCTTTCCCGGGCACTACATGCTGATGCACGGGAAATTGATCGTGAAATAAAATCAGGGGAAGACCCCGAAGGCGTTAGTCGTCTTCGGGGTTCTGTCTTTACTTCGAACCGTGCAGCCGCTCGCGATGAACCGTCGGCGATTCACCTTCGATACGGTGGAATACCCGGTTGAACTGGGAGAGCGATTGAAAGCCGGCTTCAAACGCCGCTTCGCTGATCCGTGTGTGCGGATTCAAGAGCAATTGTTTCACGGTTTCGACCCGGACGCGTGCCAGATAATCGGTGAACGTGAGGCCGGTGGCTTTTTTGAAAACCTTACAAAAATAGAATTCGCTCATATTGCAGGCCCGGGCGACCTGGGCGAGCGAGAGATCCTCCGACTGATGATCGGCAATATATTGACGGGCTCGAGAAATCACCGGCGATTCCGCGGTGCTCTCCTTGATCACGATCTGATTGCTCAGTGCCGAAAGGTGCTGCCCAAAGATGGCGACGAGGCGGAGCATCGAGTCGTACTGCGCTTTGGTGATCACGCGGGTCCCGAAATAGGCCTTTTCCAACTTCTGTTTATCCACGTCGAGTTTCCATTCGTCGAGCTGGCGGGTGGTTTGTTGGAATTGTTCCTCGGTCGGTGGGTGCAGCAGCACCTGCCCGGTTTGAAGATATCCAAGCACTTTATCACCAGTGCGAATGGGAACCGCCGATTCACACAGGCCGGCAAAGCACTCCATCGTCGTGGGCTCGACTGTCGCGGAATCTTCCACCTTCTGTTGGAGCTGAAGGCAGGCCGCGCAACTGCGATTGCTGGTGGCCATAAGGGCGCAGAAAGGATTTATTTTTTTCGAAGCCGCAAGGGGTGCTTGAAAACTTCCTGCGTGCCGAAGCACCAGGGGCAGATCCGTCGTGGCCTCGAACGCTTGTTGGTATTCGCGAAAAATGGGGGACTCCTGGAGCTGAGTCATCACCTGGCGATCCGGAACTTCGGAAACGCTGGGGGCGGGGGAGAGATTGGCTTGCATGGACTCACCTTATCAGGGGCGGCTAAAACGAGTAATTGGGAGCGTGGCGCGGATTCGCTAAGGATTTTTCTTAGGCGCGCCGGACCCTCGCTAGCCGGAAGAAGCTGTTGATGAACCGGCCTTTCCTTCGGCTTGCGGGGCAGCGAAAAACCGAGAAGCGTGTGCCTGTGGAAGAACCAGATTACTCCGCGCTGACGAAAGACGAACTGCTCGCGCAGTTGAAGAAGATCGAAACGGAACGGCGTCGGTCCGAACAAGAGTTGCTCGCGACCCTGAAGGAACTGCGCGACGTCAAGGCATCGCTCGATGAACATTCGATCGTCGCGATCACGGACGCGTCGGGAAAAATCAACTACGTTAACGACAAGTTCTGCGCTATCTCCCAATATTCTCGCGAGGAGCTGATCGGAAAAGATCACCGCATCATCAATTCACATTTTCATCCGAAAGAGTTTTTTCGGGATCTCTGGTCTACGATCGGTCGTGGGCAGGTCTGGCATGGGGAAATCAAGAACCGTGCAAAAGACGGCACGTACTATTGGGTCGACACGACGATCTATCCATTTCTCGACGACGCGGGGAAGCCGGTGCAATACGTTGCGATCAGAACGGATATTTCTCGGCGCAAGATGGACGAGGCCAATCTCAAGCAGTTCAGCCAGGAAATCG
>Ga0068856_100001574_pt1 | contig 23886 bp, 21 predicted proteins | sample KBSCornC62_FD_66595 | JGI IMG/M metagenome (GOLD analysis project Ga0068856, IMG submission 66595) | Corn rhizosphere microbial communities from Kellogg Biological Station, Michigan, USA - KBS Corn C6-2 | ecosystem: Host-associated > Plants > Roots > Rhizosphere > Soil ... | reverse complement strand
GGATCTGCGCCGCCATGCCGCCCATCGCGTGCGCGCCGCGACGATGACAGACCTTGATGACGTTCAGGCAATACGCGCGCATGAACGGCGACGTCATCGTGACTTGCGTGCGGTCGGGGAACGTGAAGCCGGGCCGGTTGCGGAATTTTTTGATGAAGCTGAAAATGTAATCCCATCGCCCGCAATTCAGCCCTGCCGAATGTTCGCGCAGTTCGTAGAGAATCTCCTCGGTCTCGAACGTGGCGAGAATCGTTTCGATCAAAACCGTCGCGCGGATCGAGGCGCGCGGAATCTTCAGCGCGTCCTGCGCGAAATTAAAAACGTCGTTCCAGAGCCGCGCTTCGAGATGGCTCTCCATCTTCGGCAAATAAAAATAAGGCCCGCTGCCGCGTTTCAACAATTCGGCAGCGTTGTGGAAGAAATACAAACCGAAATCGAACAGGCTGCCGGAAACCGGCTCGCCATCCACGAGCACGTGTTTCTCCGGCAAATGCCAGCCGCGCGGGCGGACGAGCAGCGTCGCAGTCTTCTCGTTCAGCTTGTATTGTTTGCCGTCCGGATTGCTGAAGGAAATCGTCCGGCGCACCGCGTCGCGCAGATTGATCTGGCCTTCGATGAGATTACTCCAAGTCGGCGAAGTGGCGTCTTCGAAGTCCGCCATGAAAACTTTCGCGCCGGAATTGAGCGCGTTGATGACCATCTTGCGGTCCACGGGTCCCGTGATTTCCGTGCGGCGATCCTGCAAGTCAGCGGGAATAGACGCGACTCGCCACGACTGATCGTCGCGGATAGCTTTTGTTGCGGTCAAAAAATCCGGCAGCGCGCCGTTATCAATTTCCTTCTGGCGCTCGATGCGACGGGCGAGGTGTTTTTGTCGCGTCGGTTCAAATTCGCGGCAGAGCTTTTCCACGAACGCGAGCGCTTCCGGCGTCAGAATTTCGTCCATTTGGCCGACACTGCGGGCTTTGATTTCCATATCGAATAACTACTGTTTTCCTTGTTTGAACAAAGCCTATCGCCATTTTGACGTGATTGTCAAAGTGGATTCAGAGTTCCGGAGCGGAAAATTTCAGATCATGGGCTTCGGCGACCGCCTTGTGGGTGATGTGACCGTTCATCACGTTGATCCCGCCGATGAGCGCGGGTTGACGCTGGCACGCCTCGGGGAGGCCATGATCGGCGAACAACTCGACGTAACGATGCGTCACGTTTGTGAGCGCCTGCGTGGCGGTGCGCGCGTAGGCACCGGGCATGTTGGCGACGCAATAATGTGTCACGCCTTCCTCGACATAAACCGGATCATGATGCGTGGTCGCGCGCGAGGTCTCGGCGCAGCCGCCCTGATCAATTGCGATGTCCACCAGGACGCTGCCGGGGTGCATCTGACGAAGCATTTCGCGGCTGATCAGCTTGGGCGCCTTCGCCCCGGGCACGAGCACGGCGCCGATAAGTAAATCCACCTTCGGCAATAAATCCATCAAGTGCGCCTCGTTGGAATAGAGCGTGTGCGCCGTGTGCAGCGTGATGTCGAGAAAGCGCATCCGCTCCAGGTCCACTTCGAGAATCGTCACGTCCGCGCCGAGCCCCTGCGCCATGCGTGCCGCATTGATGCCCGAGGAACCGCCGCCGAGAACCACAACTTTTCCCGGCAGCACACCCGGCACGCCGCCGAGGAGCACGCCGCTGCCGCCGAAATGTTTCGCGAGAAAATAACCACCAACGAGCACGCTCATGCGGCCCGCGATTTCGCTCATCGGTTCGAGCAATGGCAGACGTCGGTTCACTTCGATGGTTTCATAAGCGATACCGGTGACACCGGATTTCACCAGCGCATCCGTCAGCGAGCGGCTGGCGGCAAGGTGCAGATAGGTGAAAAGCAATTGCCCTGGACGCAGCAAAGCGTATTCGGCAGGCAACGGCTCTTTCACTTTCACAATCAATTCAGCCTGTGCAAAAACTTCGGCGTGCGTGGCGACCAGCGTTGCGCCGGCGGCTTCGTATTCGGCATCGGGATACCCTGTGCCCGCGCCGGCGCCGCGCTCGACGACAACCTGATGCCCGCGCTTGGTGAGTTGATACGCACCGGATGGCAGCATCGCGACGCGATATTCCTGCTCTTTGATTTCCTTGGGAACGCCGACGATCATAGTTTTATTTGGTTTGAATCCACTTCATCGCCTTCTCTGCCAGCTTGTCGAATGCGGTCACGCAGAGTTCGAGGTGCTCCTCCTTCGTGTCCTCAATCTTGTTGTGGCTGATGCCGTGGAGGCTTTGGACGAACATCATCACAGTCGGAATTCCGGCAGCGGCAATTTCAGCGGCATCGTGCAGCGGACCGCTCGGCAGGCGATAACGTTTGCCGCACGTTTCGCCAATAGCATCGTCACACAACGCAATGAGTTCCTCGTTGAACGGGCGAGGCGCGATTTGCCAGATGCGCTCCCACTTCACGGTAACATTGCCATCTTCGGCGAATCTTTCGCTCGCATCTCGGGCATCCCACAACAATCGTTCAAGTGCCGCAGGTTCTAGATGACGTTGATCTAAAGTAATGCGGCATTCCTCGACGACGCTGGTAACAATTCCAGGCTTGGTCGTGCAAGAACCAATCGTGCAAACGCCGCCAAAACGTTCTGCGAGATTGTAGATAAACGGACTCATCTTCGCCGCGGCGAGAAAGGCGTCCTTGCGCCGATTCATCGGCGTGCTGCCTGAGTGCGCGGCTTGGCCGTGAAACGTGATCGCGTGACGTTCGACGCCAAAAGTCCCCAGCACCGCACCGAGCGGCAAATCCAAATCCAAAAGCACCGGACCTTGTTCAATATGCAGTTCGAGATAAGCGGCGGCGTTCTTCAATTCCTTGCCGGAATCTTTCACGCACTCGAAATCAATGCCGACGTTTTTCAGCGCGTCCGGCAGCGTGATCCCCTGCTTGTCGATGAGCCCGCGCGCTTCGTTCATGTCGAGATTTCCAGAACACGCGGACGAGCCGAACAAGCTTTTGCCAAACCGCGCGCCTTCTTCATCCGCCCAATCCACAAGGCGGATCGTGACCGGCGGCTTGCCGTTATATTGTGCGTTGATGCGTCGAAGAATCTCCACGCCCGCCATGACGTTGAGGCAGCCGTCGAGCCAGCCGCCGTTCGGAACGGAATCCATGTGCCCGCCGATCAGCAGGCATTTTTCGGATTGACCACGCAATGTTGACCACAGATTCCCGGCGGCATCCGTGTGAGTTTCCAATGGCAGCTCCGAAAGTTTTTGTTTTAGCCACTCGCGTGTTTTCACCCACATCGGTGTGAAAGCGACACGTTGCGCGCCGTTCTCGTCGCCGGTGAGAGCACGGAGTTCCTTTAACTCGGCGACGGTGCGCTTGGGGTTCAGCAAGAGATTCATGATCTGCTGTCGGTTTTCCTTTTGTGCAAAATTATTGTGGCCAATGGGCACAAAGCGAGTTAAAAGTAAAAACACGTAACAAGGAACCAAACGTATGCCGACACTTAGCACCATTGTAGATGGACTTAAACTGCCCAACCCTTTCATCATTGGTTCCGGCCCTCCGGGAACCAACCTCAACGTCATCTCCCGCGCGTTCAAAGAAGGCTGGGGCGCAGTCATCGCCAAAACGGTTTCGCTCGACGCCAGCAAGGTGATCAACGTCACCCCGCGCTACGGCAAGCTGCATTCCGCTGACGGCAAGGAAGTCATCGGCTGGGAAAACATCGAGCTGATCAGCGACCGTCCGTTCAAGCTGTGGGAGGAGGAATTCAAGAAGTGCAAGCAGATGCACCCCGACGGCGTGCTCATCGCGTCGGTCATGGAGGAATACAACAAGGACGCGTGGATCGAACTCGTCACCCGCTGCGAAGCGTCCGGTGTGGACGGCTTTGAACTCAACTTCTCCTGCCCGCACGGTTTGCCCGAACGCAAGATGGGCGCAGCCATGGGCCAGGATCCTGAAATTCTCGAGGAAGTCTGTGGCTGGGTGAAATCCGCCACGAACAAACCCGTCTGGGCCAAGATGACGCCGAACATCACGCACATCGAAGACCCGAGCCGCGCGGCCTTGCGCGGCGGCGCGACCGGCATCAGCGCCATCAATACCATCCGCAGCGTCATCGGCATCAATCTCGACACGCTCCGGCCCGAACCGAGTGTGGAGGGCTACACGACGCCCGGCGGTTATTCGTCGCGCGCCGTGAAACCCATCGCGCTCCGCATGGTCATGGAAGTTGCCACGATGATCCGCTCGGAATTTCCCGGGCGCACATTGTCCGGCCTCGGCGGAATCGAGAGCGGCAAAGACGCGGCGGAATTCATCTTGCTCGGCGCGGACACCGTTCAAGTCTGCACCGGCGTGATGAAGTTCGGCTACGAATGCGTCAAGCCCATGTGCGACGAACTGCTCGCCTTCATGGACAAGCACAAGTTCGAGACCCTCGAAGATTTCAAGGGCAAGTCGCTGCCGTATTTCACCACGCACGCCGACCTCGTGAAACGCCAGGCCGACCGCAAAGCCGCTCAAAAAGCGGCGGCGGATGCCGCGCCGGCCAAGAAAATGGTTCAAGCTGACAGCGAATGGACCGGCAATGATTTTGTGAAACAGTCCAACGATCTCGCGCGGTAAACAACTCTCCACGCATTAACATCCAAGCTCCAGAAACCCTTCAAACCCCAAGCTCAAATGGGCATCGTGCGACTTGGATTGAATATTGAAGTTTGGAGCTTCTATTTATGAACCTTGAACCTTGTCCCAACTTCATCGGCGGCGAATGGATTGAATCCCAAACCGCCCGCACACCCGTTTTTAATCCGTCCATCGGCGAAGTGATTTCTGAATGTCCGGTCGGAAGCGCTACGGATGCCAACGCCGCCGTCGAGGCAGCGCACGCCGCGTTTCCGTCGTGGATGGAAACACCGCCGGTCGAACGCGCTCGCATTCTCGGCAAATTCAAAATGCTGACGGAGGAAAATTTTGAGGACATCGTCCGCAGCAACACGCGCGAGCACGGCAAGACGCTGGTCGAGTCACGCGGGGACGTGAAGCGCGGCATGGAAGTCATCGAGTTCGCGCTCGGCGTGCCGTCCTTGATGATGGGCGAAGTGTTGGAGAACATCGCGCGCGGCATTGATTGCGAAGCCATTCGCCAGCCGCTCGGCGTCTGCGTCGGCATCACGCCGTTCAATTTTCCGGCGATGGTTCCGCTCTGGATGTATCCAATCGCCATCGCTTGCGGCAACACTTTCGTCCTTAAACCGAGCGAAAAAGTCCCGCTGACTGCCATCAAAATCGCGAAACTGCTGGAAAAAGCCGGATTACCGAAAGGCGTGCTGAACATCGTTCACGGCGGACGCGAAGTCGTGGACGTGCTGCTCACGCATCCGAAGGTGAAAGCTGTTTCGTTCGTCGGCTCGACGCCGATTGCGCGCTACATCTACGAGGTTGGCACCAAGCACGGCAAACGCGTCCAGTCCAATGGCGGCGCGAAGAATTACGTCATCATCATGCCGGACGCTGATGTGGAAAACTCCACGCGCGGCGTCATCGAAGCCGCGTTCGGCTGCGCCGGCGAACGTTGTATGGCGGGTTCCACTGCCGTCGTCGTTGGCGCGGCGGAGAAATTGGTATTGCCCACGCTGGTTGAAGCGACGAAGCGGATCAAAGTCGGCCCAACGGATCGTGAAACCCAGCCGGATATGGGCGCCGTCATCTCCCGGCAGCACCGTGACCGCGTGCAGGAGTTGATCAGCATTGGCGAGCAGCAAGGCGCGAAAGTCTTGGCCGACGGTCGCGGCGTAAAAGTTAGCGAGGCGCCAAATGGATTTTACGTTGGCGCGACGATTCTCGATCACGTCCAGAGTGGCACCACCGTGGCGAAGGAAGAAATTTTTGGCCCGGTGCTGAACGTCATGCACATGGAAGATTTGGGCGCGGCCATCGAACTGGCAAACAAGTCCATGTATGGCAACGGCGCGTCCATCTTCACGCGCTCGGGCAAGGCGGCGCGCGAGTTCAAGCACAGCGCCAAGGCCGGCATGATCGGCATCAACATCGGCGTGCCCGCCTCGATGGCTTGGTTTCCGTTCAACGGCTGGGACGAATCCTTCTTCGGCGATCTGCACATGCAGGGCCGCGAAGGCGTGCAGTTCTTTACGCAGCAGAAGGTGACGACGAGCCGCTGGTTCAGCTACGGCGAAGGCGACATTTGGCATACGGAGAAAAAATGATTATCAACCACAGATAAACACGGATGAACACAGATAAAACATTTCTGGTTCTGGAAATCCGTGTTCATCTGTGTTAATCCGTGGTTAATTCTTATGGCACTCCTCATCAAGAATGGCGAAATCGTCACAGCAAGCGAACGCTACGTGGCCGACATCCTGTGTGAGAACGAAACCGTCACACGCATTGATCGTAACATGACGCCGCCGAAGGGAGCGACGGTCATTGATGCGAAGGGCAAGTTCGTCTTCCCCGGCTTCATTGATCCGCACGTCCACATCTACCTGCCGTTCATGGGCACGTTCTCGAAGGACGATTACATCACCGGCAGCGAGGCTGCGCTGGTTGGCGGCACTACCACGCTCATAGAGATGTGTTGCCCATCGCGCAAGGACGATGCGCTGGAAAGCTTTGAACTTTGGATGAAACAAGCCGTCGGCAAGTCTGCGTGCGATTTCACCTTCCACATGGGTGTGACGAAGTTTGAAGACAAATCGGAGACGCAGCTACGGGAGATCGTCAGGCGCGGCATCAGTTCGTTCAAAATCTTCCTCGCCTACAAAGGTGCGTTCGGCATCGATGACACCGAACTTTATCGCACGCTCAAGCTGGCGAAGGAACTCGGCGTCATCGTCACCGCGCACTGCGAGAACGAAACACTCGTCAGCGAGCGCTGCAAGGAACTCCTTGCCGCCGGCAAAACCGGACCTGGCTTTCACGAGCCGAGCCGGCCCGTCCAAGTCGAGGCCGAGGGCGTGCATCACTTAATGACCTTCGCCGAACTCACCGGCGCGGCGACTTACATCGTTCACCTGAGTTGCAAAGAAGCATTGGACCAAGCCATCGCCGCGCGCCAACGCGGCGTGCGCGTTGCCGTCGAAACGCTCATCCAGTATCTCACGCTCGACAAAACCTACGCGGAGAAGCCCAAGTTCGAGGGTGCAAAATTCGTCATGTCACCGCCGCTGCGCGACAAGCGGAATCAGGAGATTCTCTGGAACGGCCTGCGCGATGACCTTGTGCAAACCGTCGCCACCGACCACGCGCCGTTCGATTTTCGGAAGCAAAAGGAGATGGGCAAAAATGATTTCACCAAGATTCCCAACGGCATCCCGTCGCTCGAGGAGCGCATCAACCTGCTCTACACCTACGGCGTGAAAACAGGGAAGATTGACCTGCACACGTTCGTGAATGTCGCCAGCACGCAGGTCGCGAAGACGTTCGACCTCTTCCCGCGCAAAGGCACGATCCAGCCCGGCGCGGACGCCGACCTCGTGGTGTATGACCCGGATTATCGCGGCAAAATCTCCGTGAAGACGCAGCACATGAACCTTGATTACAGCGCGTTTGAAGGCTGGAAAATCGAAGGTCGCCCAAGCGTCGTCACCGTGCGCGGGCAAGTCGCTGTGCGTGATGGCAAATTCGTCGGCAAACACGGCCACGGAAAATTCCTCCAGCGCAAGCCGAGTCATTTTTGATGCCGGCGCTTGGAGTTGTGGCCTGGAAGCAAGGCTTGATTCACCTTGGGGCGTGAGCTTTAATTCATCGAATCGAAACAAGGAATAATTGGATTGGAGCTAAAACTATGGATCCATTTTTACAGGCAGCGATTGACGAGGCAAAAAAAGGACTGGCAGCCGGAGGCATACCCATCGGCTCCGTGCTCGTGTGCGATGGCAAGATCATCGGGCGCGGCCACAACCAGCGCGTGCAGCACGGCAGCGTGATCCATCACGGCGAGATGAACGCGCTCGAAAACGCCGGTCGCCTGCCGGCCAAGGTCTATGAACGCTGCACGATTTACACGACGCTTTCGCCGTGCCCAATGTGTTCGGGTGCCATCAAGCTCTACAAGATTCCGCACGTTGTCGTCGGCGAGAACGTCACCTTCATGGGCGACGAGGAACACCTGCGTTCCCACGGTGTGAAGGTGGATGTTTTGAACAACGCGGAGTGCATCCAGATGATGAAGGATTTTATCGCAGCCAAACCGCAGTTGTGGAATGAGGATATCGGCGTCTAACGATTTCCACTCATGAATCCCCTGCCCTCCGGCCTGGCCGAGAACGCCCCCGATGTCGAAGCTGACATCGCCCAGAGCCGGTTGTGCAATGCCGACCTCGCGCCAGTGTCCGCAGCGCACCGCAAGTGGGGCACGTTGAGTTTTGCGGCGCTGTGGATTTCGATGTCGGCCTGCATCCCCACCTACATGCTCGCGTCGTCGCTCATCAGCGGCGGGATGAACTGGTGGCAGGCGGTGCTGACAATTTTTCTCGCGAACGTCATCGTGCTGATTCCGATGATCCTCAATGCGCACGCCGGGACGAAATACGGGATCCCCTTTCCGGTCTATTGCCGCGCGGCGTTCGGCACGAAAGGGGCGAATGTGCCCGCCGTTCTCCGCGCGCTGGTCGCCTGCGGCTGGTTCGGCATCCAGACGTGGATCGGCGGCGAGGCGATCTACAAAATCTGCGTCACCATTCTGCATCTGCAGCCCGAGTCGGCGACGAACTGGCTCGGCATCACGCTGCCACAATTCCTGTGCTTCTTCTTTTTCTGGTGCATCAACATGGCGGTGGTTTACAAGGGCATTGACTGCATCCGCTGGCTGCTGAACATCAAGGCGCCGCTGCTGCTCGCACTGGGTCTGCTGCTGCTGGCGTGGGCTTATGACCGCGCGGGTGGATTCGGACCGATTCTCTCGCAGCCATCGCAGTTCGATGCGGGCCAGCCGCAGGCGGGGAAATTCTGGAGCTACTTTTTCCCGGCGCTCACCGGCATGATCGGTTTCTGGGCGACGCTCTCGCTGAACATCCCGGACTTCTCGCGTTACGCGAAAACGCAGCGCGCCCAGATGCTCGGCCAGGCCCTCGGCTTGCCGCTGACGATGGCGCTGTATTCCTTCATCGGCGTCGCGGTGACCTCCGCCACTTTCATCATCTACGGCGCGACGATTTGGAATCCGGTGGATGTGCTGATGAAGTTTTCCAATCCGGTGGTCCTGATCCTGGCGATGATCGCGCTGTGTGTGGCTACGCTCGCCACGAACATCGCCGCGAACGTCGTTTCGCCGGCGAACGATTTCTCCAATCTTGCGCCCCGCAAAATTTCCTTCCGCATCGGCGGCCTGATCACGGGCGTGGTCGGCATTCTGATGATGCCGTGGAAGCTGGTCGCCGACCCGAGCGGCTACATCTTCACCTGGCTGATTGCTTACAGCGCCTTGCTGGGACCGATCGGCGGCATACTGATCGCGGATTATTTCGTTTACCGGAAACGCCAACTGAACGTCGGGGCGCTGTATCAGGCGGATGGCGAATATCATTTCAGCCGCGGCTTCAGCATTGTTGCCCTGATTTCGTTGGCGGCTGGCGCGCTGCCCAGCCTGCCGGGATTCCTCGTGAATGTGAAATTGCTCCGCACGGAAAGCGTTCCGCCGTTGCTCGCGCACCTTTATAATTACGCGTGGTTCATCGGCTTTGCCGTCGCGTTTGCCGTTTACCTGGCTGGCCGCAAAATTGCGCCCGAGATCAAAAAATAATTTAACCAAAAGAAAGAAGAAGAAAATGAAAACACCAACGCTGCCCCCGACCAGTCATCAACCGCAAAAATACACCGGACCGTCCGCCGCCGAAGTCCTCGCGCAACGGAAACAGTTCATGAACCCGGGGATTTTTCTCTATTACAAAAATCCGCTCATGGTCGTCGAGGGCTCCATGCAATATCTCTGGGACGAAACCGGCAAGCGCTATCTTGACGGCCTCGGCGGCATCGTGACGGTGAGCGTCGGCCATTGTCATCCGCATGTTCTGGAAGCGATGAACAAGCAGAACGCGCTGCTCCAACATTCCACCACGATCTATCTGAACCCGAACGTCGGCGCGTATGCCGAGAAGCTCGCCTCCAAGATGCCGGGCGATTTGAAGGCGGTTTATTTCGTGAACTCCGGTTCCGAGGCGAATGACCTCGCGTTGCTCATGGCGCGCGCTTACACGCAGAATTTTGACATCATCGCGCTGCGCAATGCGTATCACGGCGGCAATGCCTCCGGCATGGGCGTCACCGCGCACAGCACTTGGAAATACAATGTGCCGCACAGCTTTGGCGTGCATCATGCGCTGGCGCCGTATCAATATCGCGGCCCGTGGGGCTACGAAGACACAGACGCGGGCAAGAAATACGCGAACGATGTGAAGGAAGTGATTGATTTCGCCACGCCCGGCAAGGTTGCGGGCTTCATCGCGGAATCCATCCAGGGCGTCGGCGGTTTCGTGGAATTTCCGCAGGGCTATCTCAAGCAGACTTACGAATACGTCCGCGCAGCGGGCGGCGTGTGCATCGCGGACGAGGTGCAGACCGGTTTCGGCCGCACGGGCACGCATTTCTGGGGCTTTGAAACGCAGGACGTGATTCCCGACATCGTGACGATGGCCAAAGGCATCGGCAACGGCGCGCCACTCGCAGCGGTGGTGACGACGCATAAGATCGCGCAATCACTCCTCGGCAAAATCCATTTCAACACGTTTGGCGGCAACCCCGTCGTCAGCGCCATAGGCAAGGCCGTGCTCGAAGTCATTGAAAAAGACAACCTGCAGGCCAACTGCCACAAGCTCGGCACGCACATCCACGCCGGACTGGCGAAGTTGAAAGAGAAACACAAGATCATCGGCGATGTGCGCGGCAAAGGCCTGATGATCGGCATCGAAATGGTGAAGGATCGCGTCACCAAGGAACCCGCGAGCGCCGAATGCGCCGCCGTTCTCGAACACGCCCGCGAGATGGGCTTGCTCATCGGCAAGGGCGGCCTGCGCGGCCAGACCATCCGTTTCGCGCCGCCGATGTGCATCACCATGGCCGACGCGGATTTTCTGCTGGAAGTTCTGGACGCATCATTCGCCAAACTCTGATTCGCCCCATGAAATTGATCCAACACAATTACGGCAAGGCGAAGGTGCGCGTGCTGAAAGTCATGCGCGCCGGGAAAACTCATTCGATCAAAGAGCTCGACGCGCAGGTGATGTTGCAGGGCGACTTCGACGCGTCGTTCACGAAAGCCGACAACTCACTCGTTGTCGCGACGGATTCCATCAAGAACACCGTCAACGTGCTGGCCAAGCAAAAGCTCGGCACCGAGACGGAGGCGTTCGGCATAGCGCTGGGCGAACATTTTCTCAAGCGATACAAACACGTCAGCCGCGTAGAAGTCACGCTAACGGAGCATTGCTGGGCGCGCGTCAAAGTGAATGGAAAGCCGCACGCGCATTCATTCAGCGAGAAAAGCGCTGCCAAACCGTTTGCCAAAATTGTTGCGACGCGCAAGGAAATCCAGGTTGAATCCGGTATCGAAGAGTTGCTCATCCTGAAATCCACCGCCTCGGCGTTCGTAAATTTCTGGCGCGACGAGTTCCGGACGTTGCCGGACACCAGCGACCGTATTTTCGCCACCAAGCTGAAAGCGACGTGGTCTTTCACCAAGAAACCAAAAAGCTACGCGACCGCCAACGGCAAGCTCCTCAACGCAATGCTGGCGGTATTCGCGAAAAACTTCAGTCCGTCGGTGCAAGTCACCTTGTTCCAGATGGGCGAGGCGGCGCTGAAGGCGGTGAAGGAAATCTCCAAGGTTCACATCGCCATGCCCAACAAACATTGCCTGCTCATCAACCTGGCACCATTCGGACTCGAGAATAAAAACGAACTCTTCGTGCCCACCGACGAACCGCACGGCCAAATCGAGGGAACCATCGCCCGGTGATTTTCAAGAAATGCCCGGTTCGGTGGCGTCGTGATTTTGAAGCGCGGGCTTTCGCTTGCTTCAACGGGCAAATTCCAAGTGGCACTGTGCGGCATAAATGCCGCGCTCCACAAATCCGGACACTACGCGGCGAGTGCGGCAGTTGATTTTCCCGTCGTGGCTCCTTAACCTTTCCGGCCATGAGCCTCCGCGCCCCGCCCCGCCATTTTGATCCGAGCGATTCGGAATGGCTGGATCGTGCGGATACGGATGCCGCCCAGTTGCAGGCGGAATTGGAAACGCTGGAAAAGGCGAACCGCTGGCTCGGCGGCCACCAGTTGATGCTCCAAAGCGTGCGCCAGTTGCTGGGTTCCCGGCCGTCGGCAGCCTTGCGCGTGCTGGACCTTGGCACCGGCCTGGCCGACATCCCGCGAGCGCTCGTGGCGTGGGCGCGGCGAAACGACCTGCCCATCACCGTCACGGCGGTGGATCGCAATCCCAAAATTCTCGACCTCGCCCGCGCCGCGTGCCGCGACTGGCCGGAAATCCGACTGGAGCAACACGACCTCCGCCAGCTCCCCTACGCGCCCGGGAGTTTTGATTTGGTTCTGTGCTCGCTTGCGCTGCATCACTTTTCCGCCGCCGACACGGTCAGCATCTTGCGGCGGATGCGCGAGTTGGCCAGCCACGGTTACATCGCCAGCGATTTGCGGCGCAACCGGCTGGCGATTGCGACGACGCGGCTGGCGGCGCTGGTTCCGTTCAACAGCCATGCGTTCCGCCAGGACGCGGTGCAATCCTGCCGCGCCGCGTTCACGGTCCAGGAGCTGCAGGCGATCGCGCTCCAGGCGGAGTTGGGCAATTTCACGATCACCCGCAACCACTGGTTTTTTCGCATGACTTTGGAAGGAAGGAAATGAATCACCCGATTAAAACTGTTGCCATTCTCGGAGCCGGCCCGGCGGCCAGCACGCTCGCTACATTGCTCGCACGCGACGGCGTGAAGGTCGCCCTGCTCCATCGTCCGCGTGCCGCCGCGTTGCTCGTCGGTGAATCGCTCGTGCCCGCCATCATCTTGATCCTGCGGAGGCTCGGCGTAGAAGACGAAGTCCGCAGCTACGGCAAATACAAGCCCGGCGCAATTTTCAACATGAACGAGTTCGGCGACTTCCCGTTCACGTTCGCCGATTTTTGCGGAAAAATGCCCGACTATGCTTACAACGTCCCACGCATCAAATTCGAAGCGACGTTGCTGGACTGCGCGAAACGCGCGGGCGCCAAGGTTATTGAGACCGAGGCGAAAGTGGAGCGCGTGCCGGGCGAAGATAAAGTTCGTTTGAGTGCGGAAACACTTGCGGCGTGCGGCGATTTCTTCAACAGCCAGCCAGACTTGATCGTGGACGCCACCGGCCGCGCGCGGGTGGTGCCCAAGTTGTTGGACATTCCCAGCCGCGAAGGCGGGCGCAAGGACACCGCGCTGTTCGCGCATCTGGACACGGCGGAACTTTACAAAAGCGGCTACGTCCATTCCTCGCGGCTCGACCACGGTTGGAGCTGGCGGATTCCACTGCAGGACCGCGTGTCGCTCGGCATCGTCATTCCCTCGGAACACGCGGCGAAGGCGGGCGCAACGCCGGAGGAACGCTACGACAATTTATTGAAACAGGATTCCGTCCTGCGCGTGGCCACTGCTGGATCCAAACGCCTGACGCCCGTGATGGAATACACCAATTACCAGCTCGTCTCCACGCGGCTCGTCGGCGACGGATGGGCGCTGGTCGGCGACACGGCGGGATTCATTGACCCGGTGTTTTCCAGCGGTCTCCTCATCGGCCTTACGAGCGCGATGGAACTGGCCGACGCCATCCGCACCGGCAGCCCGGCGGCATTTCAAAAATACGAGCGCGGCGTCATCCATCATTTGGAGACGTGGCACGAGATCGTGAATTATTATTACGACGGCCGGATGTTCACCTCGTTCCGCGTCGGCGAGATGATGCGCAAAAACTTTTTCATCCGCCTGAGCTTTCCACACATCAACAAACACATGGGCCGCATCTTCACCGGCGCGGCGGGCAAGGCCGCCTACAGCATGGCGATGATGCGCTTCCTGATGAAATACGGGCTGAAGGACGAAGAACCGAAGGAGATGGCGATCCGGTGAAGCGGCCGTAAAAACTTCACTTGGCGTTGTAAATACTGTCCACCACTTCAAAAGTTTTCTTCCTCACATCGGGGAAGTCGTGAAACGCCCCCTGCCGGAAAGCGCCACTCGCCATAATCTGACCGGTTTGGTTATCAACAAACCGGATGTCGAGAGAATAGAGATACATCGCCATATCCCACTGCCAGTGATCCTCATATTCGACATAGAACGCCACATTCTTCGGTTTTTCCGTCAACGTGCCCATTGATGCGGTGACACCATGCTGGGTGAGGGCTTTATGAATGCTGACGCCAATGCTTTGATCGTGGTCGCTCCCGATTACAACAAAGGCCGTTTTCATGGACGCCAACGGGGTGTTGCCATAATGCTTGCCCGGCTCAACCGTAGAGCAACCCGTAATTGCCAGAATGAACGACAGGCAAATCAGATGAATCGTTTTATTTTTCATAAGAACCCCAGCTATGTAAAATTTTTCAAACCGGACGCATTTATGATTAAAACTGTCCGTATTTAGTCAACGTTGAACCGACAGGCCAGGCTTGATCCTACCCATAAACTCATTCCTTCCGGCACTTCAACAGCGTGTGATACAGCCCGACCTGGTCGCGGTCGTCCACCACCTGCAGCCCGCTTTCGGTGACGCAGCGCAACAAATCGGACGAGTGATACATCTGGCTGTTGCCATTGGCGATGCAGGTGAAGTAGAGCGAGGTCTGCTGCAGGCAGAACGCGGCGGTCGCGTTCGGCTGGCGGTCCCAGAACAATTCCAAAATGTAAAGCGTGCCGCCTGGCGCCAGCGCCGCCGCCGCGCGTTTCAGAATGGAAACAATCTCCGCTTCGGAAAAACAATCGAGAAACTGGCTCATCCAGATCGCATCGTAACCCGTCGGCAACGGATTGGAGGCGTCCAGCATATCGGTCGCGTGAACGCTGACGCGATGTTCCAAGCCTTGTTGCTTGATGGTTTCACGCGCAAACACGAGCTGTTTTTCCAGGTCGGCAATCGTGATGTGAACATCAGGATCGTATTTTGCGCATTGGACGGCCCATTTGCCGGTGTTGCCGCCGACGTCGAGCAGGCGTTTCGGCCTGTCGACGAACACCAGCGGTAGCGCGGCGGGAAAAGCGGCGTCGGAATAATAATGGTCGAACGCGAGCCAGCTTTTGCGCGCCTGGGGCGAAATGGATGACAACCCCTCGTAAAACGTATTCCAGTCGCCTAGCGTCTGCAGGCCGACGGGTTTGCCCTGCGCGATGGACTTGTCGAGATCATGCAAGCCGCGATAGCAGATGTCGTGGACGACATCCATGTTCACGCGTGTCATCTCGTCATGGAGTATGAAATAACCAAGCTTAGTCAGCGTGAATCGGTCGTCGTTCAGACAGAACAAACCGATGCCGAGACCGGACTCCATCAGGACTTTGACGCCATAGCGCGGCAGGGAAACTTTCGCCACGACATCGCTCAGGGTCATTCCGGCCTTGCGGCTTTTTTGCACGAGCTCCAAAATGCCCGAGTCGCGCAGGATGCGGCACGCTTGAAAAGTCACCGGCGCGAAAGCGATGCGCTGCGCCTCGGTTTTGGCGTCGAACGCCGACAGGTTGTCTTCCTTGAAATAATTCATTTTGCAACGGATCTATTTTTTGCCTTCACGATCTGCGCCAGCAGCGGCAGCGCGCGTTCGGGCTGGGCGACGTAGGGATTGGATTTGTCCCAGACGTAGCCCGCCAACACGGAACAGATCTGGCGCATGATTCCGGGGTTCGACTGCGCGGCGAAAAAGATGTCGTGCAACGTTCCGTCATACCACGCGGAAACGTAGGCGCGAAAGGTGTTGATGCCCTGCATGACGTGATCCGCGTAATCCGTCTGCCAGTCAACGGATTCGCTGCGCAACTGGCGCGCGATGGTTTTCGCGGCGCGATTGGCAGAAGCGAGCGCGAGCGTCACGCCAGAGCTGAAGATGGGATCAAGAAATTCTGTGGCATTGCCGGCCAGCGCGTAATGCGGACCGTAAAGTTGTTTGATGCCGCAGGCGTAACCGCTGATGCGCTGGGCCGGCATTGCGAATTGCATCTGGCCGAGACGCGCCGCGACGTTCGGATCGGCCAGCAGAATCGTGCGCAGTTGCGCGTCAGGTTCGCCGGGGTAGCGCGCAAAAAATTCCGGCGTGGCCACGACGCCGGTGCTCGTCTTGCCGTTGGAGAACGGGATGATCCACACCCAGGCGCCCGCCGGATGAATGCACGCCCAGATTTTTCCACCTTCGCGGCCTTCCGGACGCTGGTCGCCGGTGACATGCGTGAACAGCGCTTCGCGCGTGGGAAAGCTCGTCGGCCGCTCCAAATCCAGCAAGCGCGGCAGCACGCGGCCGTAGCCGCTGCAATCCAGCACGAAGCGCGCGGAGATTTTCCGCGTCACTTTATCCGGCGGCTCAATGGTCACCGTCGCGCCATGGTTCCTGAATTCAATGGCGGTCACGCCGGTGCCATACAGAATTTTCACACCACGCGCGGCTACAGTATCGGCAAGGGTCTTGTCGAAATCTGCGCGCGGGACTTGGAAGGTGTATTTCCAGCCGTCCGTGAACTGGTCGGAAAAATCAAAATTGCATTGCTCGCCGTCGCGCAGAAACACCGCGCCGCATTTGTGGATGAAACCTCGCGCCTCTACGGCGTCGAGCAGGTCGGCTTCCTTGAGCAGGTCCATGCAATGCGGCAGCAGGCTTTCGCCAATGACAAAACGCGGAAAAACCTGTTTCTCGACGACGAGCAGCTTAAAGCCTTGTTTGTGCAGCAACGCCGCCGCGCTTGATCCGGCCGGGCCGGCGCCAATGATTAAAACGTCTATGTCAGTTTGCATCGGGTTTGCTTTCGGGACGCAGGCATTCGGCTTGCGCGGCTTCGGATTGGAGCAACGCCGTCACGCGGGCGATGTCCTCGTTGAGCGGACGGTCGTTTTCCAGTTTGGGCGAAACGCCGCGCACGAGTTCGTAAAGTTTTTTGAAATCGCCGCCGAGAACTTTTTCACGGCCGCGCAAATCCGCTGCCTGAACGACCGTGATGGCCTCGATGGCCAGGATTTTCCAGAGCAGCGGCAGCGCAGTGCGCGTCATCTTCGCCGCGATGCAGCCCATGCTGACGACATCCTGATTGTTGGCGTTAGTCGAGATGGTCTGGATGGACGCCGCCGTGCCGAGCAACCGCGCCTCGGCGGCTAGCGACGTGGCCAGCAGTTGCGCGCCGGAAAGACCGGAGTTCAAACCCGGCGCGCCGCCCGCGAGCATCGGCGGCAGACCGCGACTGTAACGCCAGTTCACGAGCCGCTCGATCTGGCGCTCGGCGAGCAATGCCATTTTGATGAGGCCCATGCGTTCGTAATCGCTGACCATGGCGATCTGCTGGCCGTAAAAATTGCCGCCGTGGATCACCATGCCGGTGTCGGGAAACACCAGCGGATTGTCCGTGCTGGCGTTGAGTTCGCGCGTGATGACTTCCTCGACGTGCCAGTGAGCCTCCTGGAACGCGCCAAGAATCTGCGGTGCGCAGCGCAACGAATACGGGTCTTGAATTTCCGCACCGCCTTCCACCGGCTTGGCCTGCGAGCCCCACTGATGATCGTCAATGCGTTTCGCGAAGGCCGGATGCGTGCGGAGCGAATCGCTGATGCGCCGGGCGACAAGCGATTGACCGCGAAAACCGCGCGCCATGTGGATTTGCTGGCACAACACTTCCGGTTCGCCGTCGAGCACTTGAAACAGGCACGCCGTCAAAAGTTCCAGCCAATGCAATTGTTTTTCCGCTTCCCGGGCGGAGAGCGCCGCGAGACCGGTCATCACGCTCGTGCCGTTGACGAGCGCGAGGCCTTCCTTGCATTGCAGCGTCACCGGCGCGAGGCCAACTTTTTGCAACGCTTCGGCGGCAGGCAGACGCTGGCCGTTCACGTGCGCGTAGCCGATGCCGACCAGCAACCCGGCCATGTGCGCCAGCGGCACGAGATCGCCGCTGGCGCCGACGGAACCTTCGCTGGGAATTTCCGGCCGCACGCCCTTGTTCAGCGCCGCCACGAGCAATTCGATGATTTCCCCACGGATGCCCGAATAACCGCGCGCCAAGGCGTTCGCGCGCGTGAGCATGATGGCGCGCGTCTCCACTTCCGAAAAAAGCGCGCCCTGCCCCACCATCAGATGATGCAGGAGGTGAAGCTGATGTTGCTGCTGGTCGGCGTGGGAGACGCGAAAGCCGCTCAACGGGCCGAAGCCGGTGTTGATGCCGTAGATGGCGCGCGGTTGCGCGGCGAGCGATTCGACGAGTTCACGGCTGCGGCAGATGAGCGGGCGCGCGGTTTCCGCAAGCCCACAAGGTTTTTGCAGAACGGAGACCTGCCAAAGCTCTGCCGTGGTGAGGTTGTGTCCATCGAGTGTAATCATTAAAGCTTGTTCTGCGGAAAGGTTGCAAAATTCGAGGACTGCACGCAAGCGTGCGCGGGCCAAAATTGATTCAGCAGAAATTTCACGTGCGCCATTGGTCGTTTTCAACCTCATGGTATTTCATTGCCATCAGCCGTCCGGCTTTTAAGATTTTACCCCCATGCTGATAAAGAAATTTCCGGCGAATATCCCCGGCCGCACGGCTGCCATTTGCCAAATTTTTCTGAAGGGCTTTTTGATCAGCCTGGCGGCCGGAAGTCTCTTCACCGGATGCGCCACGCCAGCCAACGGCAAATGGTTTGCCGAAAACGGAAAGAACGATGCGCTGCGCGAGGTGATGAAAAGGAAGGACAAAATAATTCATTTGTCGCCCAAAGCTGCCGCCGCTGACAAACCGGTGCTCCTGCTGTTGCACGGCGCCACGGACGATCCCACCGAAATGATGGACATCGTCAGGGAATGGAACGGCCGGTATGACGTGTATTTATATGCCTACAACTTTCACAAGCCGGTCGAGCGGGCGGCTGCGGATTTCACTCGCGAATTGAAACGAATCGAATTGGAAAACCCGCGCGCCGCCAGGGGCACCATCGTGGTTTACTCCTATTCAGCGATCATTTTTCGCGAGGCGGTGATTGACGCAACCGACCAGTCAATCTTTGCAAGCGTGTCGCTCATCCAACTCGTTCCGACTGCGGGAGGGTCAAACCTGGCCTCCGGCATGGAAAACCCCTTCACAGCCTGGCTGGTATCCCGGGTCTCCAAATCCAGCCAGGCAGAAAACCCCTACGGCAGTCTGGCCAACCACTTGTGGGATGGAGACGGGAACCGAAAATTTTACGCGACGATCAGTGGCGAACGGATGCATACCATCCTGCTGGAAGAGGATGCACATTCACTGGCCAATACCACGGATGAAACCATTCGTCGGCGGTATGAAAACGGCCTCGGCACGAATGTCCTGATGATTCCCAAATCCGCCGGGGTAACTCATGACTACTTCCCGACCCATCCGGTGGCGCTGGAGTATCTGCGGAAGCTGTTGAAGTAAACCAGGCATATTCCTGTCATGTTTAGAGTTAAAGCCACATTTGCGTTGTTGAATCGAAATAGGTTGAGTAGAGAAGATGTCGCCTAAAAAAGTCTTTACGCCTTCGGGCTGACGTGACGCGCGATGCTGAAGAAGACAATGCCTACACGCTGCTGAACGCGTTCTGGGCAATCATCAGTTTGATCAGAATTGCGCGGGCGGCGGGCTGGTTGAAACAGCCCCGCACAAAAAAAAGCCGGAACCTTTCAGTTCCGGCTTGCATGAGAAATTATCTACAACGTTCGCGCTGAACACTTCAAGGTTTCTGCTTCAAAATATAGATCGCGTCTTGGGCGTCCTTTTTGACCGCAGCTTCCGGGCTGTTCAACAACGGTTCGATGGAGGTAATGGTTTCCTTGTTGCCCAGCACCGCCAGAGTGCGGCAGGCATCGCGAACGATATGTGAATTGGGATGCTTCAACAACGGCAGAATCTCCGGCACGGCGCTGGGTGCCTTGAGTCCGCGCAGCGCTTTCAAGCCGTCGGTCATTTCGTCCACATCAGAAGATTTTAGCAGCTTGCAGATCGCCTGGATGTTCGCCTCGTCCACTTCGGCATGAAGCACGCCCAAAACGCGGGCGGCTTTGCGACGGACTTTTGCGCGGTCATCCGTCAAAAGCTTTTTCATGGCAGCGAAGCCATTGGTGCTGGTGGGATACTGTTTTTCCAAAGCTTGCAACGCATCGGTGACTTTGCTGGCATTCGGCGAGGCCAGTTCTTGGATCAATTGCTCTTCGGTTTTTTCTTTTGCCTGCGCTGGGAAAGCCAAGGTAAACAGCGCCAGCAACAACATTCCCGCCAAACTGGGTTTAAGCATGTTTTTCATATTGGTATTCTTGGTTGTTTGATTTGGTTGAACCGCCCAAAAAACTAGCGAAGGCCGAAATATTTCACAATCACTTTCACCTCGGCAAAAAACGCCGACAAACTTCGCCAGTGCACGGAAGGTCAATAGATGTCAATGGGGTGTAAACCGCGTTGACCCATGAGAACGCAGACTTTAGCATCGCCGCACTCAATTGGAATGGATTCCGCAAAGAAACAGATCGCGCTAGTCACAGGCGCGAGCCGAGGCATCGGTCGGGCCATCGCCGTCGCGCTCGCCGCGAATGGCTGTCATGTGCTCATCAACTTTCGCAGCCGCCAGCCGGATGCTGAGGAAACCCTCACGCTCATCCAAAAACAAGGCGGCAGCGGCGAACTTTGTCCTTTCGATGTCACCGAGACCTCAGCCTGCGAACAAGCCATCGCAAATATTCTCAAAACGCATCAGCGTCTGGATATTTTGATTAACAACGCCGGCATCCGTCATGATGCGTTGCTCGTGTTCATGCAGCCTGAACAGTGGGCACAGGTCATCGCGACCAATCTCAACAGCTTTTTCAACGTCACCAAACCCGTCGCCAAGCAGATGGCATTGCAACGGCGCGGCCGCATCGTGAGCATCGCCTCTACCGCCGGCCAGACGGGAGTCGCAGGCCAGGTGAATTACGCTGCCGCCAAAGCCGGCCTCATCGGCGCGTCCAAGGCCCTCGCCTGCGAAGTCGCGAAACGCGGCGTCACCGTCAACGTCCTCGCGCCCGGCTTCATCGAAACGGAAATGACGCGCGATGTGCCGCGTGAACCGATGCTCGTGCAAATCCCCGCCGGCCGTTTCGGCAAGCCGGAAGAAGTCGCCGCCGCCGCCGTGTTTCTCTGCTCCGAAGGGGCCGCCTATATCACCGGCGCGGTGCTCAACATCAACGGCGGGATTTACACCTGACATGGCTGCCGCTGAATCTGCCCATTGGTCCGGTTCCGGTAAATTGCGCGGCGGCCGCTGGGGCATCTGGTTTTTCATCACCGCGCTGCGCCTGCTCGGCCGGCGAATCACTTATGCGCTCACCGTGCCGTGCGCGGTTTATTTTTCCTTCGCCTCGCCGGATGTCGCCGCCACGATGGATTATCACCGGCGTATTTTTGGCCTGGTGCCTTGGTGGAAACGCCGCTGGCTCGTGTTTAAGCATTTTCTCTCCTTCGGCATCGCCCTCGTGGACCGCACCGCCATCCTGGCCGGCCAGACGCGGAATTTTTCATTTTCATTCGATGGCGAAAATCACGTTCGCGAGATGCTGGCCGAAGGCAATGGCGTGCTGCTGCTCACGGCGCACCTCGGCAACTGGGAAGCCGCCGGGCAACTGCTCACCCGACTGGATGTGCCCATCAACGTCACCGGCTTCGACAACGAAACCACCGAGATGCGCGACCTGCTCACCCGCTCCTCGGACGTCAAGTTCCGCCTCCTGCCGCTGACCGGTTCGCCGACCGACGTCATTCCGCTCGTGGCCGCGTTGCGCCGCGGCGAAGTTGTCGCCATGCTTGGCGACCGGACGTATCACAGTCCGGCTTTGCCCGTGAATTTCCTAGGCGCACCCACCGCGTTTCCCATCGGCGCGTATGTAATGGCCGCAATGGCCAATGCGCCGCTCGTCCACGTTTTCAGCCTGCGCGAGCCGGGCGGACATTACCACTTCTTTGGTTTTCCGCCGCTGCGCCCGCAAATGCCGCCGCATCACGAGCGCGACGCCTACCTCCAACAATGCGCCACGCATTTCGCCGCCAACCTGGAATCCGTCCTCCGCCGTGACCCGTTGCAATGGTATAATTTTTTCCCGTTCTGGGAACAAACCGCGACCAACCCGCGCCACACCAAGCCCGTGAAATGAACCCCGCCATCGAACAACTTATCCCGCATCGTGCCCCGATGCGCTGGATTGACGTGCTCGTTGAATGCACGGAAACCACCGCCGCCGCCACCGCCTGTTTCGACGCGGAACATTTCGCCGTCGCGAACGGCGCGGTGTTGGAAACAGCACTCGTCGAATGCGTCGCCCAAACCGTCGCCGCCGCGTTGGGCCAGCGCTCACAGGCCGCCGGGAAAACTGGCGCAGCCCATAACGGCATGTTGATCGCCGTCACCAATTTTCGGATTGAAGCGCGTCCCGCTGCGGGAAAAACTTTGCGCATCGAAATCTCCGAACGCAAACGACTCGGCCCGATGCTGATGATCTCCAGCGTCATCACCTGCGAAGGAAACCCCGTCGCGTTCGGCGATCTGACCCTGTATGCGTGAACCGGTTGCCACATCTCTGCCAAGCGTTGTCATCGCTGGCTGCGGTGCCATCAGTGCCGCGGGTTTCGGCGTGACGGCGTTGTCCGGCGCCTTGCACGCCAACACCAGCGGCTTGCGCACCAATAAGCGATTTTCCTCCGCGCGCTTTCAGTCCGACATCGTGGGCGCAGTGCCAGAAAACTTCTTCCAAGCGAACGAAGACGATCCTGCGTATCGCCTCGCGGCGGAAGCCTTGCGTCAGGCTTGCGGCGAGGCCCGGTATTCACCGAGTTCCGTTCCTGCCGCGCGCATTGGTCTCGTGCTGTCCACCACCAAGGCCAACATCGAAACCTTGGAGCGTTTATCAGATGGCCTGGCGTGTTCCGACTCCGCGCGCCGCCATTTGCAAGGCGACTTGCTCGCAGCCGATCTGGCAACAGAATTCGGCGCCAGCGGCCCGGTGCAATGCGTTTCCGCCGCGTGCATTTCCGGTCTGGTCGCCATTCAGCAAGGTGCCAAAATGATCCAGCGCAACGAAGCCGACGCCGTTTTCGTTGTTGGCGTGGATCATCTTTCCGCGTTTGTCGTGGCGGGTTTCACCGCATTGAAAGCGATTGATCCCCAAGGTTGCCGACCGTTCGACAAAGACCGGTGCGGCCTGAGTCCGGGCGAAGCCGGCGCAGCCATCGTCCTCGTCCGCGCGGAAAAAATGTTCCAACCCGCCATCACGATTCGCGGTTGGGGCACCAGCAACGACGCAAATCATCTAACCGGCCCGTCGCGCGATGGTTCCGGCCTCGCGCTCGCCATCCGCGCGGCGCTGACCTCGGCCCGATTGACACCGGCGGAGATTGACTACGTCCACGCACACGGCACCGGCACGCCTTACAACGACGCCATGGAATCGCTCGCCTTGAAAACGATTTATGGCGACGCCGTTCCGCCGTTCAGCGGGTCAAAAGGAATGTTGGGCCACACGCTCGGCGCAGCCGGAGTCATTGAAACCATCGTCTGCGTGTTGGCGCTGCGAGAAAATTTTCTACCCGGCACGCCGCGTTTAAAACTGCCGGCGGACGGCGTGCCCGCCAGCCTCGTCCGCGAACCGCGCTGCGGCGTTCAATTGCGTCACGTGCTCAAACTCAACACCGGCT
>Ga0068856_100001569_pt1 | contig 23935 bp, 21 predicted proteins | sample KBSCornC62_FD_66595 | JGI IMG/M metagenome (GOLD analysis project Ga0068856, IMG submission 66595) | Corn rhizosphere microbial communities from Kellogg Biological Station, Michigan, USA - KBS Corn C6-2 | ecosystem: Host-associated > Plants > Roots > Rhizosphere > Soil ... | reverse complement strand
TCCCTTCCGAAAGCTTTCGAAACGTGTAGGGGCCATCATCCAACACATCAGAGTTTCCCACCCAGTGATGTTCGTCGTTGTTGCCTTCCGGTAGCAGCCAAAGTTTGTCGCCGCCATAGTTAAACCATTCATTCGAACTTGGCGGCAGGTACTTGCCGACAAATTTCGGATTGACGAACAGGTAAGAGTGTCCGGCAAAACTGACCTGCATGAGGCGTCCGCCGTTTTGCGGAACTATGATGAGTTGCACCCACCGATTAGAAATTTGCTGCGCCTGCCACCCTCTGTAGTCTAGGCTTTCCACCCGGCACTCCTCAGTTTTGGGTGGAGTGATCTGACTGAATGCGTGCGAGATGCCCAAGGCTAGAATGCCGGCGAGTGCCCGAAATGCCGAGTTGGCAATCGCCTGTCGAATCGAAAGCCTCAAGTGCGGTGTCATGATTGCGGTTCCATGGTTGCTGACGCGGTGCGCACTGAGGGTAGCACGAGACATTCCTCGCAAGATTTACTTGTCGCAAAAAACGAAATGAATCCTAATAAAACGAAAGATTTCGATTTGCGTCAAGCTCATTCTGTGATATACCAGCGTTTCGCGAGCAGGCGAGAAACGTAGTAGAAGATTGTCATCTCCGCGGCTTAAAGCGCGGAACACAAGTTTTTTCGAGGAGGCCTAGATGTCGATGCGGAGTTCCAGCCGCAGATCATTCGTAAAACTTTTGACTGCCGCCCCGCTCTTGAGCCAGATCGCAGCGCGCGACCTCTATGCTCAGGCGGCTTCCGCGGTCAGCCGCGATCCGCGCCAGAATATTTACACTCGTCTCGGAGTTAAGACCGTCATTAATTGCCGCGGCACCTGGACTTATCTCAGCGGATCGCTCGAGTTTCCCGAAGTTCGGCAGGCCCAGGTAGAGGCCGCGCAACATTTCGTCAACGTGCTTGAGTTACAGCGCGCCGTCGGCAGGCGTTTGGGAGAACTCACGGGCGCCGAATCCGGCATTGTCACTTCCGGCGCGGCCGGAGCCATGGCGGCGGCGACCGCCGGTTGCATGGCCGGAACGAATGACAAATACATCTGGCAGCTTCCCGATATAACCGGGTTGAAACATGAAGTCATCATGGTCGGTGGCAGGAGCGCGTTTGACAGCGCCATCCGCCTGACTGGGGCAAAACTGGTTCTCACCTATTCGCCCGAAGAACTTGGCAATGCCATCAACGAAAACACGGCAATGATCTATACCACCGAGCTCGGCGAGAAACTTCAAAAAGTGTTGTCCATCGCCAAAGATCGAAGAGTCCCCATGCTGCTGGACGACGCTGCGGGCATTCCACCCGCCGATAATGCCAAACTTTACGCCCGCATGGGAATCGATCTATATTGCTTCTCCGGCGGGAAAGGGCTTCGCGGGCCTCAGTGCAGCGGGCTTCTCCTGGGAAGAAAAGACCTGATCGAAGCTGCTCTGTTGAACTGCAGCCCGCGTGAAGGAGCTGTCTGCCGTCCAATGAAGGTCGGCAAAGAGGAAATTATCGGTTGTCTCACGGCTCTGGAAACCTGGCTGAAAATTGACGAAAAGAAGCTTTACGCAGAATGGAATGGACGCCTCGATCGCATTCGCAAGCTGGTGGAGACCGTCCCTGGGGTGAAAACAGAAACCTTCACACCCGAGGATGGAAACCGTTATCCCACGTTGAAGGTTTCATGGGATCAGCAGGGCTGGAATTACAGCATCATGGATTGTGTGGAACAACTTCGTGCAGGCAGCCCAGTCATAGAGGTGCTGGGTGCCGATAATCCCAGCCTGGTGAAAGCGGTGCGCGAGGGCAATCCGAACCACAAAGAACCAAAGGGTCCGGATCACATCGAACTGGTTTCGATGACCATCAAGCCTGGAGAAGACATTATCGTCGGGCAAAGGCTGCGAACCATTCTGGCGGCTGCGCGAAAGAAGTCCGCTTCGTAGAGCATAAGGAATCCGTGAGAATGTTTCATCCCAAAGTCTTCCCATTCCTGCTTGCGACATTTTTATTCTCCTCCCCGATGCCGGCACAGGAGAGGCCGGGCGCCGTGACTCCCGCGCAAGCTGCAGACCGCACGAATCACTTCTACTCTCCCGGAGTGGATGCAGGAGACTACGTTTATATCTCCGGACAAGGCCCTCGTCGGCCGGACGGAAGTTCACCGTCAGGCTTTGCTGAGCAAATGAGGCAAGCTCTCGATAATGTCAAGACGGTCGTGGAAGCTGCCGGATTGACCACAGAACACGTTGTGTACACGCACATCTATTTGCAAGACATGAGTCAGTACGACGAAATGAATAGGGTTTTCGCCGCGTACTTCGGCAAGAGTCCGCCCGCGCGCGCCGTGTTAGGAGTTGCACGCTTGCCGGAACCACCCATACTGATCAATGCGGTGGCGGTACGAAATATGGCGGAGAAAAAGCCAGTATATCCCCCTGGTGACCAGTCGCACGATCCAGATCCCCCTGGAATGCTGACTCATGATCGTCTTTTTGTTTCGAGCATGGCAGGCAATGACCCGGCTAGCGGAAAAGTTCCGAACGATCCGGCAGCGCAGGTAGACTTGGCGCTCGATCGCGTGGAAGCGGTGCTCAAGGCTGCCGGCCTCCAACTCGGGAACATGGTCTTCGTGAATCCTTATCTGACCACCGACCTTCCGACGAAGGTGATGAATGAGCATTACGCAAAGCGTTTTGAGTTTGGAAACACTCCGGCCCGCGCCACCATTGAAGTCTCAAGTCTTCCCGGTGGCGCCCACATCGAGTTCACCGGTGTAGCCGTTCGCGACCTCACGCAGCGCAAAGCTGTGCGTCCGAAAAACATGCCGCCAAGTCCAACCGCGAGTCCCTGCGTATTTGCGGGCGACACTCTGTATTGCTCGGCCAAGAACGGCTTCATTCCCGGCCCGCATGGCGGCGTTTACGCGACTACTACGGCACATCAACTCCGCCAGAGCATGCGCAATTTGCTCGACAATCTCGAAGAGGCCGATATGAACTTCGACCAGGTTGTCTCCACCAACGTTTATCTCGACGACCTCTCTGACTTATCTGCCTTTGACGAAGTCTACGCTCAGTATTTTGGACCCGTTCCGCCAGCGCGAACTACCGTCCAACAACTCGCTCCCACGCCGCGCAAGCCAGACAAGGACGACCACTTCCCCGGTTTGGAGCAGGTCTCACTCATTGCCGTGCGAAGTCAAACTCAGCGCTGAATTTGTGACGAAGGTGATGGATACTGATGTGAGATACGGCGCCCCACCTCCGGCGACCTGGACAGCCCAAGCCAGCGATTCTCAGGAATCTCTTGCATCATGATCGATAACCGGGCTCGCCTTTTATGTTTGAATGTCTGCAGTCCGGGGAGGACTGTGTTCTGATGAGAACCGCTCGCTTGCTCTCGCTGCTTTTTTCTCTTTCCGTTTTCATTCAAGCGCAAACTATACGGGTTGATACCACTTCCGGCCATGTGCGCAATTCCTTCGTACCGAACCAGGCTCTGGGCGCAGGTATCGATCGACTCTCGAAACAGACGATCGACACCACTTTCGTGAAGCCGGTGATTGATCGGGTCCTCGAGGCCGGATGGGGTCCCGTCACCTACCGTCAGAACACTGAACTCTACACCGAAGCATGGCATTGGAACCCCAAGGGCAAATGGAGTGATCCGCAGGGTAAAGGTTATTTCGTTGGCGATGCAAATCCTACGGAGATGATCCGTTACAGCTACGGGTACCCGCTGCCACGGCGCGGAGTCACGCGCGACGACGGTACCGAGACAGTCGGATACTCCCGCCTCACTGACGGCGACACGAAAACATTTTGGAAAAGTAATCCATACCTTACCAAGGAGTTCACGGGCGAAGACGATTCCAAAAACCCGCAGTGGATTTTTGTCGATCTGGACAGCCCGCAGAACATCGATGCCATTCGTATTGCCTGGGGCGAACCTTACGCACGCCACTATGCCGTGCAATTCTTCACTGGCGAGGACCCCATCCGGGCTCCTAACAAGGGACTGTGGCAGAACTTCCCTTTTGGGTTGATTACCGACGGCAACGGTGGAACGCCGACCATACGCCTGGCCTCATCGCCTGTTCCCGTTCGCTGGATCCGCATCTGGATGACGCAATCCTCAAACACCTGCGACTCGGATGGCTCCTCTGACCGCCGCAATTGTGTCGGATACGCGCTGCGCGAACTTTATGTGGGCAATCTCGGCGAAAAGGGCGAGTTTCACGACATAGTTCGCCATATTCCCGACCAGGATCAAACTCCGACTTACTGCTCTTCCGTCGATCCATGGCACGAACCTGGCGATCTGGATCGCAGCGGACGATCGCAAGTAGGATTCGATTTGTTTTATACGAGCGGCTATACACGGGGATTGCCCGCAATGATCCCGATCGCATTGATCTACAACACGCCTGAAGATGCGGCCGCCGAGATCCAGTATCTCAAGAACCGCAACTATCCGATTTCATATATAGAGATGGGTGAAGAGCCGGACGGCCACTACATGTTGCCCGAAGACTACGCCGCTTTGTACGTACAATTCGCCACGGCCATTCACAAAGTGGATCCCAGCCTCAAGCTGGGAGGGCCCATTTTCACCGGACAGAACAAAGACGTCGAAGTGTGGGCCGACGCCCAAGGGCGCACTTCATGGACCGGCCGTTTCATCGATTATTTAAAAGCCCATGATCGCCTTTCTGATTTGACATTCTTTTCTTTCGAGCATTATCCGTATGATCCCTGCCGTTATCAGTGGGGCAGCCTCTACGATGAGCCGGCGCTAGTCTCGAATATCATGCAGGTGTGGCGAGATGACGGAGTTCCCTCATCTGTTCCGATGTTCATCACCGAAAGCAATATTTCCTCGCAAGCTTCCGAAGCGTCGCTGGACATCTTTGGCGCCCTATGGCTGGCCGACTACGTCGGCGCCTTTTTCACCGCTGGGGGCGACGGTCTTTACTACTTCCATTACATTCCCTTCGGCGTGCATCCCGGCTGCAATAGCTCTTTATCCACGTTTGGCATGTTCAACATGGATCAAAAACACCAGATCACGGAGCCTTTGTCACAATTCTTTGCCAGCAAACTGATCAACTTGGAGTGGCTGAAACCGGGGAATGAAAAACACGAAATTTACCCCGCACAGGCCGATATTCGTGATAGCGCTGGGCACGTGTTAGTAACCGCTTATGCTGTCAAGCGCCCCGACGGCGAATGGTCCCTGCTGGTCATCAACAAAGACCAGGAGAATGCGCACACGGTGAACGTGGCATTCCACGATGACGATACTGGTGGCGACGCTGCCTTCAGCGGTTCGTTAGACGTGTTTACCTTCGGCAGCTCTCAATACCATTGGGACCCGTTGCGAAAAATTGCCGAGTCCAAAGGCATTCTGAAGAGTTCCCTGGAGGCTGCAAAAACGATCGAGCTTCCCGCCGCTTCCATGCTTGTGCTGCGTGGAAAAATTTCAGGCGAGAGTAAATAGTCCGAAAGCGTCCGGATAATAAGACAGGGAGCGGGAACTCGGTCCATTCAAAGCTGCAGGGTTCAATGCGCAGCTGGCTTCATGTCTGAGTGTCTTCCGAATCTGTGGTGGGATTCTCATCGCGGATGGCTTTCGACTCTCGCAGGTCCAACTCGTTTTGACGTCGATGAGTAGCCTCTGAGGGATCCATCCCTGGTTTAAAAGTGGTCTTTTCGATGAAGTAACGCCAGCCCGCGTGGCGATCCTGGGAATCTTGAGAGGATTCCAGACTTTCCAATGCCGCCTCTGCGCTTTGCTTACTACGCAGCACTTGTACCACGCCTGCCGACTGGTAGGTGCGGATGTTGTGCCGAATGATGGCGTAAGAAGCGCTGATTTCGTCGCGTGTCAGAAAGAATCCATTCACAGATTACCTGGGATCGTAGAACAAGAACGCGAGCAGTGAGCGACTGCGTACCTCAAATCTGATGCCGCCGGTGATCTCTGGCGGAAGAGGAGCGTGTTGGATCCCGATCAAGCTTTGCACGAGCCTCATTCACCCTGATAGTGCGTTGGTTCAGCAATACGCCGTCCAGAGAAGCGATAGCAGCTTCAGCATGGGCTGGGTCTCCCATTTCGATGAAGGCGAAACCACGGGTATCCCCGGTGTCACGATCTTTGACAATCGTCACGCTATCCACTGCTCCGTAGGGCGCAAACAGATTACGCAACTGCTCTTCGGTGGCGCTTGAATCCAAGTTCCCGACGAAGATGTTAGTCATTCCTGGAAATTCCGTGAATGTATTGTCGAAAGCGTCGTCACAAAGTAAAAAGGCGATTTCTCAATGGAAAACGCCTTTTCGAATAATTCGCCGGGTTAGAGCGCCTGCACGTTCTCTGCCTGCCAGCCCTTGGGACCCTTGGTCACATCAAATTGCACCGCCTGGCCCTCCTGCAGGCTCTTGAAACCGCCCGCCTGGATTGCCGAGAAATGTACAAAAACGTCTTCGCCATTCTGACGGCTGATGAAACCATAGCCTTTGGCGTCGTTGAACCACTTTACTGTTCCTTTTTCCATATAGCTGTATCGTTTTCCTTCTTGTGGTAGTTACGCTGGAGGGAGTCGGAAGAAAGTTGCGCAGGGTGCTAGCTTTGAAGGCGAGATCTGCTGACGACCGATTCGGTCTAACGCACATAGTGATCCTACGCGGAGGTCGCTCAATTAGCAAGCGCATTCGCCCACGACGTTTTCACCTACGCACTCGAATCATCGAACCGCGTTGTAATGCCCGCTGGTTGCACGTCATTTTCTGCGCGCAGAGAGTGGGCGTATACTGAAACTACTTAACCTCGAAGACACGTGATCAGAGCAGCCAGCGCCTTCGCGATTGAGAGATCAGGAGGCGTTCGCTTTTGCCGCAGCACTATCTCCGAAACAATTCTCATCCCGGCACGACCGAACGCGCCTGCGCGCAAGCACGCGCATCGTGACCGGTTTCGAGATGCTTATCGTCAGCGCTGCGTTCGCGGAGAGAAGAGCGAAATAGCACTGCGTGAGCGCTGTCAGGCGGGCACCAGCAATCGTGCGACTTTGTAGTGGCTGCTTCTAACCAGCTAAAACAAGAGGAGTTCACAATGTCAGCAATCAATGGCGACAAGTCCAGGTATCACCGTGAGCGCAAGCAGAAGATCGCTCGGCGCAAACGAACTCGTGAACTGCTGGAGCGTGCGCCCCATCAACAGAAGAGCGTTAAGCGTCCGGCTGCCATCGCCCCAAGGTCGGTGCCGGCATGATCACGCCCATCTTGCCAGCGAAGCTTTCGCCGCCGCAAATGCCGAGTGCGGACAAGAAGAGGCGGGTCCTTTTGGTTGATGGTTGTTGCCGCAAGCGTGAAATGCGTGCCGAAGTTATGAGAAGAATGGGCATCGAAGTGGATTCCGCTGCGGACATTGCAGAAGCGAGATGCTGGTGGAAGGCCGCCTTGTATGACTTGGTTCTTCTCAATGTTGAAGATAATCGAGGTAGTCGCGGCAAGTTTTGCGACGATCTTCGCTCCGCTGCACCCCACCAGCGGTTTGCGTTTCTGGTTGGGAAACCGGACTACCTATCCGATTCACCCGCCCCGGATGTTGCGTTTGGCGAGCAAGGCGAGGATACAGGGGCAACGGATTTAACTGCAGCGCTGTCCATAAATCTCGCAGATCTGCCTCGGCGATGGGGATTTGTGGAAGCCTCGCGACGAATTTCCGCGGTCCGTTCCGCCTCCAATGCTCGTACCCAGGCCATGCGGAATAGGCCTACACCGTCGCGCGATCTCGAGACATCGCAGGGCAGATACGCCCCTGTCGGATCGCGCACTCTGGATGACTTGTTAAGAGAGGATATGCAATGAAGAATCTTTACGTCGGCAATCTACCCCACAGCACAACCGAAGCGGAACTACGCAACTTTTTCGAGCCACATGGTTCGGTCGACAAGGTCAGCCTTGTGACGGATCGGGATACCGGCCGGTCACGCGGTTTCGCGTTCGTAGAAATGACCGATGCCAGTGAAGCCGATAAGGCTATCGCTGCGCTGAATGGAACCGAACTCGGCGGCCGCACATTGACCATCAATGAAGCGAAGCCCAAGACAGACCGGCCGCGAAAGGGTGGTGGCCGGAGTTTTGGCGGCGGAGGCGGCGGAGGCCGAGGCCGGGACGATTATCGCGGCCACCCTCGTCAACCGCGCGAACCGCGCTGGTAAAATAGTATTCCTGACAGGCGTACGGCGGCGGGCTCCGCCACAGCGGTCGGACGGAACAAATCAATTGGGGGGAGAAGATATGCCACGAGGCCGATCAACCTGGACAAAGCGCCAAAAGGAACAAACACGTCAACAGAGACAACGTGACAAAGCGGAACGTCGAGAGCAGCGAAAACAGGAAAAGACGGTTAAGAGCGACACCGACGATTTGGCTGAGTTGCACGAGCACGCGGCTGCTCAAGCGGCGATGTTCCAAATGGGTTCCGATTCGCCGCACTCGGCCGAACCCAGTTCGCCTGGCAAAGAGCCCCGCGACTGATTCGAAAATGCTTTCCACCGCGACGGACTTACACGGTTACGGTTGTCGAACCAGCATTTCGCGTTGTGAACGATCCCTACTGTTATCGAGGATCCAACTCCGGCGATCTTTGCCTTCAATAGAGGATTTCCTGCTCGCCCTTTTCGGCAATCAGGGTCTGAAATGTGGTCACGATTTTGTCGCGTCGTGCCATAAGCGCGCTGACTTCCGCCTTGTTCAAATAGTGCTTGGTTTTCTCCGCTACTGCTTCGGTCGTAAGGCTCTTTAGTCTCTCGAACAGTTGACGGTCGCATTTGACCAGATTCTTCGGGTCGTGCAGATCCTTGCTGGTGCGGAAAGCGCGGCTGAAGTCCACGCGCCAGATCCTCCAATCTTCATCGATCAGAACGTTGGTGAGATTGGCGTCGCTATCGTACACAAGTTCATCAAAAACCCGGACTCGGAACATCTGCTTGTTCCACTTATCGGTATCAGGCGCCAGAATCTTCTTTTCTGCCCGCTCGGCCTCATCCATCTTCACCGGGAGCCACCAACTAATTGACCCGGTATTACCTCGCCATCTGCGCTCCACGTACACCGGCACCATGTCGTCCACTCCCAGAAGCTCAGAGAGTTGGTAAGCCGCAATGTTGTATTTGTACGAGTCAACAAAGCCAAACTCAAGCTTGCCGCTATCGAACTTCTTGGCTGGTGTGTGTTCATCGATCGCCTGAAAGGAGGCATCGTGCGTGATAGTGCCGTCGGTCAGCGTAAGCCGCCAGGGATGCGTTACTCCCTTATTTGTGCCCTTCTCTTTGATCACTTTCGCATTCTGCAGGAACGCTTTGATCTGGTCTTTCGTGAGCGGTACGTCGTCCGCCCACACACCATTCCAGGGAATAACGATGCAAGCCAGGGTCAGCAGGAGCGCTCGAATGGAGCGATGAAATGATTGCTGCATCGGGGGGACCCTCCCAAATCGTCTACAATGTATCCCAACATTCGGGTGCAAACAACTTCAATCCCCGCGCCGGACAGCGGCTCGGGGCAAATTGGCGGCGATAAATTTTCCTTTACTATTCTTCGAGGCGGGACTACCCTCTCGCAGGGAATTCCAATCCATCGGGTCATCAACAACCAAGGAACTATCCACGACGGAGGATGTCATGAAGATTCGTGTGATTTTGCTTTGCCTGGCAATCTCGGGGTCTTTTTTCAGCGCTATGCGAGCAGGAGCTCAGGACGCTCCAGCGCAAAAGGTCTCGACAAAGCAGGCGAAGTGGCAGGGGCACGTCGTCAGAATCGATAAGGAACATTCCATGATGGACATTCATGGCGGCTCCGCCCCATCAAACGATGCGAGGAAGGTTGCCTACGACAGCTCCACGGAGTGGACAAAGCTAGGAAAACCATCGCAGATGGACGAGGTCAAGGATGGCTCGTTTGTAATCATGCTGGGCCACGTCGACAAGAGCGGCATCCTGCACGCCACGCGAGTCGACCTGAGACTTCCGAGATAAGACCACTTGCTGATATTCATGCTCACGGGCGCAGCGACCTGGCCCGTGAACATGAATCTGAGCGCTGCATTAAGACTGCGGTGACAGCGCCTGCAACCTAAGTTTCGCGGCTCGAGCCGTCTCTCGCAGCAGCGGATCTGGGTGCTCCAGGCACTCTCCGAGTTTGTCTTCCAGAGACGTAATGGCAAACGTTCCGATGGCATAGGCACCACAGGATTTCAGCCATGGGTCGTCGCTGGTCAGTAGTTCCGCAACGGCCTCCTCGCGATTTCCTACCTTTGCCCGCACGAAACGCTCCGCCAGCGCGGCTCTCTGCTTCGAACTCACTTTACCGTCCAGCAGCGGCAGCAAACTACTCCGTAATTGCGACTTTAAGACGTTTTCCAGAAACTCCAGCGCATTGTCGTATACATTCAGGTCTTTCGACTGCAATCCAAAGTAAACTGAGTGCAAGTCCAGGTGTGGATACAAGAGCCCCAGAAGACGAAAGATCCGTTCCAGTTCCTGCTGCATTGTTTCGCCCAAAGCCTGCACCACCGGTTCACCGGCCGCTTCGGTAAGGCAAAGCGCCTCCTGGATCTGATATGAACGGTAGTGGCCGATAATCTCCGCGGCTAAAACCGTTTCCACCAGTTGCATGTCGAGGCTAATTTCCGGATGTATCTGGTGAATTTTATTCAGAGCGCTGATCATCTGGAGGCGAACGGCTGAGTCTCGCTCAAAAAGATTGTCCAGCACCACATTCGTAGCGGCAGGAGTGCCGATGCTGACCAGAATGGGCGCAATCATCTGCCTCACCTCATTCGGGCAGGAGGAATCGGCGAGACAATCCCGAAGCAGTGTAACGGCAGGGTCGCCGACTTTTGCCAGAGCCCGTGCAGCATCTTGACACAGTTCTGTATTGTAGAGGCACTCCACAAGGATTGAGGCCAGATCCGACTTCCGTAATTCCCCGACGGACCGGACAGCTTCACGCACAACCGGAATGGCCGGGTCGCGAAGGAGACTACCCAGCAACGGATCGAACACATCCGGCAACTCGGGAAGCAGGCGGGCGAGTTCGAGCCGGGTGCGTTCGCCCTCTTCGCCACCCTCGCGAGACATTCCAATCAGAATCTGGCGGGCGGCCTCGATATTTTGGGCCTCACCCGGGCGAGCCAGGAACGCCGCAACTGCGGAGCGCACCGAAAAATCAGCGTAGTCACACACTTCTGAGAGCAGAGTGAGCGGGTCGACGTGCGCATGATAAACGAGGTAGAGCATCGCTTCCGTGCGGACTCCCGGATCAGAATCCTTGAGCAGCTTCTCTATAGACGGGCGGACAGATTTATCTCCCACTGCGGAGAGAATAGAAATCGCTTTCTGACGGACCTCGGCCGAAGGATGCCCAAGCAGGCCTCGGATTACCGGATGAGGAACCCTCTGGCGTTCCACCTCGAACAGGCTGAGAGCGTAGAGTATCTCCTTTGCATCCGAGGTGAGAATCGTTTTCGCCAACAATTCGGTAGTCGAGCGATCGAACGTGAGCGCAGATGCCTGTTCGGCATCGAGACGGTGCTGGCTGATGGATTCCTGCAGAACAACAATGTACTGCTTGCCCGCGACATATACGGCGATAAGCCATCCGAGCACAAGAAGCTCGGCAATCCAGCTGAGTTGCTGAGGCGTCCAACGCAGGCGCGCGGCGAAGAGTAGAACGACGACCCCGGCTAGCCCATCTCCTATGCGCCACACCACAGTGTCGATAAACCACTTCGCCTGGAGTTTCACTCGATTGGACAGCGGCAAATAGAGCAACTCAGCCGTGGACCGGTCGATGGAATAGCGCAGTACCTGGTCGCCACCCTTGAGAAATAAAACCGCCGCGATTGTTCCCGAGACAAGCAGACCGGCCGACCCCACCAAAACTACAAGAGGCAGGAGAAAGAGCATGGGGCCGATACCAAACCGGCGCAACAGCCTGGTCGTCAGCAGTAATTGAAACAGCAATGCCGCAACGCCGGCGTAAAAATAGAAATCGCCGAAGAAAATTGCCATTGCGTCCTTGCCCGTTGAGAATTGCTTCACGAGGGCCTTGAATTGCCATCCCGTCAGCGTGGTTGCGAACGACGAAATACAGATCACGGCGGCAATGGCGCAAAGATATCGCGAGGAAAAGATTGAGCGGACGCTGGCCCGCAAATCTCGCCGGCCGATTCCTGAGATTTCTGAATTGGCCTCATTCGCGGTCTCGCGCTGAAGTTGCCCTCCCCGGGTCGCTACAGCCATTAAAGCCGAACAAATAACCAGCAGAAGCGACATGAAAAGCAGCAGGCTTTCCGTGCCGAAGGCTCGAGTCACGATCTTCGATAGGTATCCCGCAAAAATCCAGCCAGCAATCGCTCCGCCCCCCACCATGCCAAAAATGCGCTTTGCTTCGCGCGCCGTAAGCAGATAATTGGCTAGCGTCCAGACTTGTGTAGGCGCCAGAACTCCAAACATTCCCACCCAAACGTAAAAAACTGGATAAAGCCAGGCCGCGCGTGAATAATGCGTGAGCACCCACAACAGCGCCCAACTGGCCGCAAAGAATAAAGGACTCGTTATAAGCAAATTGCCCAGTGAAATTCGCCGCCCCAGTTGCAAATACAAGGCAACCACGAAGCCAACCAGAATTCCACTGGCAATGTCGGCATAGGGCAGTTGAACAGCCTGGAAGTGAGTGAGAAATAAGGCGTCTCGGGCTACCTTGCCGGTCACGTACGCGCTGATCGTCAGAAAAAGACAAGCACTGAGCGGAACGCCTCGCCTCAAATCTCCGGGGTGAACATTGAGAACCCGCTCAAGCCAGCGGTTCATGTCTGCAACCTTTTTCTCGACTCGGTTTTACCGGTATAGCTCATTTGGGTGCGTCTGACGGCGCTGCATTTGTTTTCTCGAACAACACTTCCTGCCCATCCAGGTACTGGGCGATGATCTTGCCGCCCTTAAGAATTTCAAGCGCCGAGGCGCGTCCTCCTGCCCAGTATGTAGAAAGCATTCCCGTGTCGATCAGAAAAACGGTGCCTCGAAAACGGCTGCGGATGTGCGCGGATTTCTGGACGGTATGGGCAACTACCACGTGTGTTGCATTGTAGGCTGTGAGAATTTGCGAGATTCGCTGACCGCCTTCTTCGTCACTCCATCCGTCGTAGCCGCGAAACCATAGAGGTCCTTCGTCGCGCATGCAAAGCCAGTTACTGAAATCAAGCAGCCGCACCAGTCTGTTGTGGTACTCGGTGTCGGGCGCCGTATTCGCAGACCGCTGTTGCAATAATTCCAATTGAACCGCGAGGGCAATTTCCCGAATCGTGAAGAAGGACAAAGCTACTTTCCGCGAGACCAACTCTTCCGTCGTCTTGTCGAAATTGTCGATCTCTCCGCGCACCTGCTTATTGATTTGATCCAGTGACATGGAAGTCAAACCGGGAGAGATTCCGCCGTGCAAGAAGATAATTCCGCCGATTTCGGCTACCGCAGCATGTTGCCGCACCCATTTTCCATATTTCCCATTCGGGCCGAAAGCCTCGCGATATTCCAGAAAGCCGGCCGGATGTTCCGCCATCCATTGCTGTTCCGAGGCGGGCACGCCCGGCTGCTTGATAGCTGCCAGTGATTCCGCGTGACTGGCTGCCCAGGCCGCGTACTTGTCGTAGCCCGCCTTGCGCCGCTTTTCGGACTCACTGTCAGCAAAGGCAGCATAGTTTGGCTGCGTCACGTAACGCAGGTCGCCTACTATGTTCATCACCTCGTGATTGCCGAGCAAGGGTACAACGTTTCCTCCGACTTTGCTAGCTTCGGTCTGCAGCGCCATCAGCAGGTCCATGGACTCGCGTCCCTGAGTTCCGCGGTCGATAAGATCACCGGTTTGAACGAACGTAGCGCTGCCGCCGACCCAATGATTTTGTTCATCTACTAATTGCGTGCGCCGGAGAATAAGGCAAAGGTCGGTGAAGTCCCCGTGAACGTCACCCACGGCAACCATTCGATCTGGTGGCGCCCCCGCTGCGCTTGATCGCCCAAGGCTCATGCCCAGCAGGATCAAGAGAACTCCAGCAGTCAGCCCCGAGAGTAGAGTCCGAGCCGGCCCTCTTACCATCGGACCGCCTTGATAGCGAAAGACTGGCTTGAACCCTTTGCAGGCAGGTGGAACCTCCCACTGGACCGAGTGCATGTTAAGTTCCCAGCGCAGGCAAGTCAATTGTCCAGATACTCGTTGATCGGCGCAGTTTTGGGGCTCTCTATCCAAGGGAGGTCCCCAAGGGTTTTCTGGCTCCATCAGGCTCCCAAGAGGAGTCGAGGAGAGTCCGGACTCGCCCGAGGAAGCTTGCATCCCCTTTCGTGGAGAGAGTAGATTGTTGTGACAATTTTGGAGATTGCTATGTCTATGCCTGCCCTGTGTTGGGGGAAGCTCAGTGCAGCCCTCGCGATGTGCCTGCTTATCGTCCCTCTGGCCTCCGTTGCGGAGGACGCCAGCCTAAACAGGGAGCAGATCAAGCAATTCCTGCTGACCGCTAAAATAGTTCACGTTAAAAACTCTTCTAAAGGCATCACTCAGCCTCTTCGCCTCACCCTCAGCGATGGCAAATTGACCCATGATGCGTCCTACCAAGCTGTCGACGAACACAAGAGCGTGCTGCAAATGAGTGACGGCCACACCGAGATGAACTTTGTCGATTCGTATAAGTACAACCTCGCCGCGTATCAATTGGCTGAGATGCTCGGCGTGGAGGACATGTTACCCGTCTATGTGGAACGCAAATATATACGTGGACCTGGTTCCTTGAGCTGGTGGCTGCCCGTGAAAATGGATGAAGCCGATCGTGTAAAGCAGAAGATAGCCGTGCCCGATCCCGACGCGTGGAATGACCAGATGTACAGAATCCGGGTCTTTGACGAGTTGGTTCGCGACAATGATGCCAACCTTACCAATGTTCTTATCGGCGAGGACTGGAAGATCTGGAGAGTTGATTTTACTCGTGCCTTCCGGCCGAACAGGGACCTGCGGGACGCCAACAACCTGGTCCGGTGTGACCGCCAGTTGCTGGAGAAACTGAAAACGCTCAATGCCGAGCAACTGTCTGACAAGACTAAGCATTACTTGACCAAGGACGAACTTAAGGCTGTAATTGCGCGACGCGATAAGATCGTGGCCCGCTTCGAGCAACTGGTTCGCGAAAAGGGGGAGGCGGCTGTCCTCTACTAATCGCCGCATACGCACATTGCTCTGGTGTAACCATCACAAGGGTGCTCCGTGTCTTCGGAAGAAGTCTGCGCCTCTGGTGTCTTTGTGTGAATTCTTTCTATTTCGCTAGGCATTCCGTTTCTTAAACTGCAAAGGAGGATGTCACATGTTGAAGAAAGTAGCAGGTGTGTTATTGACGGCCGTGCTAGTTTTTTCGGTGTCGACGCCGGGATTCGCTGCGGCCGCAAAGAAGGGACGCGTCGAGGGGCGCATCGCACTCACTGATAAGGACAAATCGGCCTTAACAGTGCGCGAGGGAAACGCAGGTGGAGGTGAGAAAACCGTATATTACGACTCCTCTACCAAGTGGAACAGCCAGTATCACGGCGACAAGAATATGAGTACCATTGATTCCAGCGACGTTAAAGAGGGTGACTATGTGACGTGTGTCGGTTCTTATGACGACAAAGGCGAGTTTCACGCAACCATCATCTCTAAGCGGCTTTCCCATCCCAAGTAGATCGAATTCCTGGGCTGGCCTGTGCACCGCATGCAGAAAGGCGCCTCTTTTCGCAGAAGATTGTGATTCCCGATGCGAAAAAGCGCCTTCTCAGCTCCTCAATCGGAAGTGTGAGTTTTTGTGGTTCGCCAGAATGTTGTCTCTAATCTCTTCAGAGTGGCTAGGGAGTACGCTGCGGATTCGCGTTCCTGAACGTCAGTGGTCACTTCCAGCAGTTCGCTTAGCCGTCCCATCAGAACATTTTTCGCCTCTTTGATCCGCTCTGGAAAGTCATCGGGGGATATGTCTATGAGACCCGCTTCCGAAAGTAGCTTCCAAGCTTGTTCTTTCTGGGATTCCTCATCTTCTCGCGTCACTGCTTTACACTCCGTTCCTATAAAACGCCGATGGGTACTCCTGGCAAACTTCATGTATCTCAAAGAGCAGGCGGTTTTTGCGCACTCTGCTTGAACCTGAGATATGTATACGCCAGGTACTGGTTCAGTTCGGCCCAGAAAGACTGCTCCTGATCCCGGGGATCCAATCCGGCTTCGGCCATTGAAACCAGGCGGCTCTCCCAGGCCTCTCGCTCATCCTGGGTAACATCCTCAGCGTTGCGCCAGACAGGAGGTTCGGGGTGATCCAAAATTTTGTGCTCTGGAATCACTCGCCCATCCTCGAGAATAAAATCTCGCCAGACCAGTCCCCATCTCACCTCTTTGACGACGCCCGTCTTTAAACCACTGACGGACTTGAAGGTGATGATTTGACCCTCTTCCGGAGGCCAGTTCGGTCCCGTTGCCGCTTGCTTCGCCGTGAGTCTCATCCATTAACACCCGATGGAGCAAATTTCAGTTGCGTTCTTCTCGTTTGGGTTCGCGGCCGATAATCAAAGATCCCTTCCGAGACGCCCTGGGCCACGAGCCACGAGTCAGAACCCGATCCACGGCTTGCTCCACCATTGAAAGAAACGCATTATCCCCTGCTTGATCCGGCCCTGCTCGATCCGGCCCCGCTAATGCAAAATTCACCGGGCCAAGTTGCGGGGTCACGTCGAGCACGAGTATCGAGTCGGTTGCACGGCTCAGATACCCAATCCAGAGGAGAGTAACCGCATTGTATGCGGCACTCTTGACTAGGCTGATGATCGCAACGGGACCATCGCCGAGGTGCATGACAACACTGACCAGTACCAACTCGATGCTGGCAAAGATTCCGAATCCGAGCGCGATTCCGAATACAGGCTGCCGCCAGCAGTTTCTGAGAAAGCGGCAAAGGATCAGCAAGAGGAAGAAGAGCCCACACTGCATAATGCGCACACTGCGATCGAAAGCCAGCACCGCTGATACCACCCTGTCGGCACTGGTCTGCTGGCTTGAGAAGGCATTCACGATCGAAAGCAAGAGCAACAGTCCGCAGGACCATCTGAATATAATGGAGGCCAACCTCTGAATACCTCCATATTGCTTGAGCAGATTGTGCAATATTTCATCCATCACCGTGACAGCTATTAATACGCTGAGGGCGTTGCCGGTCCAGTATGCGTCGAAGTAGTTTTCCTGATGGTAGCGATAGATTCCGAAAAGAATTCCGGATTTTACAATCTGAAAGACAATATAGGAGAAGAATCGCGGAAAAACGACGTGCAGTTTGCGTTGCATCATGCAGATAGCAAGCGTGATCTGCAGGATCGGACCCCCGAGCCAACTCACGTACATCATGATTCCGTCCATTGCTTCTGTCCCCCGAAGTCCAGAAGCATACTTCTCCTCCGACGGCCCTGCAAGACTTTTATCGAGGCCGGCCCCTTCTTTCAGTTATTCCAGCACCTCTTGTTATTTGCACCTCCTTCCGCGACACAAGGGCATGGGGTCACTTCCATCAGCCACTAACACGATTTGTTCTGCTCCAATGGTAGGGTTGCCGACGCGGGCAGAGCTTGTTGGAATTGCACAGTACATCCCGGCCAGTGCCAAAGCCGTGAGAAGGACTTCCACTGCAGTTTTCATGGGGGAGTTCTCCGAGCATTAAATTCAAACCCGGCGAAGTATATGCCTCTGTCTAGTCATATGTCGCTCCCAGCTGTGGATATTTCTTAATTTTTCAAGGTTCCACTTTGTAGAGATGAATTGGACTGAAGTTGAGCACCAACTTCCGCTCGTGTGTCGACCTTGGGAACTGGCGGCATAGCCTTTAGCCGACCTGCTTCCTAGCCGCTGGCTTGCTTCTGCAACAGCTTCTGCGGTTCAAGGTCATGTCAAGCCTTCCATCCCGGCTACTTCACTTCAAAGTTGTAGGTCCCGGAGCCCACCCGGACAACGTACGACCCGGATTCCTCCTGCCCATTAACGGGATTACCGCTCTCCGTTATCCGGGCCCCAGAAACAGCGGGTAAGAAGACTTGCGCCATGGTGTTGGCAGGAATGGTGACTCGCAGAGAGAAGGGCCCAGATGCCGTTCCGTTCCAATCGCTGACGATCTTTCCATAAACCGAGTCATACTCCGCGCGCGCCGATGGCATGCGGGAATCCAGATGCGGGTGAACAATGACCTCCTTAAAGCCGGGCGCACTGGGAGTAGTGTCGATTCCCGCAGCATAGCGATACACCCACGCGACTACGGAGCCGAAGGCGTAGTGGTTGTATGAGTTCATCGCGGGATCGCCTGTATCGCCGTTCCAGCGCTCCCACCAGGTGGTTGCCCCTTTGGAGAGCATGTAACCCCATGATGGATAGGTCTCATTGAGCAACAGCCGGTAGGCCACGTCAGAACGGCCGTGATCCGCAAGACTGAAAAGCAAAAAAGGTGTACCTAGAAAGCCCGTCGACAAGTGCCATTCGCGGCGTTCAATGTCTTTTACGAGCTTCTCGATCAACAAAGGTTCGAGGCCCTCTGGCGCCATCTTCGTGTAAAGCGCCACGACATAAGAGGTCTGAGTTCCGGTTCCGACTTGCCCGTCCTGGGTGATGTATGCCTTTTGGAATGCCATGCGGATGTTGTTGACGAGTTCGTCATAGCGCTTTACCTCCGGCTCTTTCTCCACAGCGTGCGCCATCTGCGACATCATGTTGGCGATCAGAGCCCAGTAAGCAGTCGCGAGCAGGTCTTTGTTCGTATTTTCGTCTGGCGCGAGCCAATCCGCGAAGTTCGGACCGACGCCGTTCCTGCGAATGAAATCGGGATTGCGGCGTTGAATGAAGTCCATCCAACGCTGCATTGCTTCCCAATTCTTTTCGATGACTGCTTTATCCCCGTACTGCAGCCACGTTGTCCAGGGAACGATCACGCCCGCATCGCCCCATCCCGGCGCTCCCACCATGCCTTCCTGCCAAGCCGACGTTCCTTCCGTTCCTCCTCCGCTTGAGGGAAGCGTGTTGGGAGACACATTCGTAAACGCCCCCTGCCCCGTTTGGGCATCGGCGATATCCTGAATAAACTTTTGCGAGAAAGCAGCAACGTCGAAGTTGTAGCTTCCAGTTCGCCAGAAGACCCCGGCATCGCCCATCCAGCCCAGGCGCTCGTCGCGTTGCGGACAGTCGGTCGGGATGCTGAGGAAGTTTCCACGTTGGCCCCAAATACCGATGCCCCACATGCGGTTGACGAGATCGCTGGAAGTCGTCAATTTTCCGACAGGATCGCCACTCAGGCTGCTGAGCACGTTCCCTTGGATTGCATCGGCAGGCGGCGCACCGCCCGGATAACCTGAGACTTCAACATAGCGAAAACCGTGAAAGGTGAAATGCGGCGAGAAACTCTCGTCCCCTTCGCCGCGAAGGAAGTAGACATCTGTCGCGTCCGCATCGCGCAGATTGGCGGTGTAAATCGTGCCGTCAGGATTCAGGATCTCAGCGAAGCGAAGCTGAACCCTGGTGCCCGGAGCACCTTTCACCTTCAAGGTCACCCATCCGACCATGTTCTGCCCCATATCGAAAACGTACGCTCCATTGGCAACAGCCGTGACCTGCTTGGCATTCAACGTGGAAACGACTCGCACAGGGTCAGTGTTCTGGCTAGAGACCGCGATAGATGGTGCTTCACCAATGGCCGCATGGTCCCATTTGGAATCATCAAAGCCGGCCTTCTCCCACCCGGTCCGTTCCAGTCGCGCGTCGTACACTTCTCCCCCATAAATGTCGGAGCGGCGAATCGCGGAGACGGCCGCCCTCCACGAATCATCACTCAGGACTGCCTCATGGCTGCCATCGGCGTAGTCAAGCTCGAGCTGAGCCAGAAACCGATCTGGCGGGGGAAAAAAATGCATTCCCACCCAGGTCAGCCCGCTGCCGTACCAGCCGTCTCCCAGCAGTGCCCCGATCACGTTCTCGCCATTCACCAGCAGATTGGTCACATCGTAGGTCTGATAAAGGACACGCTTGCGGTAATCGGTGAAATCGGGTGTCAAGACATCCTTGCCCACGGGCGCCCCGTTGAGAAACACGCGGTAGCTGCCAAGCGCGGTCACGTACAGTCTGGCCCGCCGCACGCCTTTGGAGATGGTCAGTGCGCGCCGAAGGTAGGCCGCCTCTTGCGGCAACGGGCCGGGATCGCCCATTCTCTTGTCCGACAAATCCGCCACGACTTTGGCGGGTTGCCACTTCGACGTGCCTTCCACGCCGGCCTTCCAGTGCTTGTTTGATGGAAAGCGCAGAGTGTGGCCATCGGCAGCGGTGATTTTCACCAGCGCTGCCAATCCGGCCTTCGTCGTTTTAGCTCCGGCCTCCGACCCTGAGTCAGGTGATTCGGTGGCCGTAACGATGACTTCTACGGAATTATTTCCCGCAACTAGTTGATCGGAAATATCCCTCCAATCGAAGGTGCTCCACCTATGCTTGTTGTCCACTTCGTGACCGTTCACTTTCGCAACCACACTCCCACGCACGGCCAGGTCGAGAACCGCCGATTTCGGTTTCTCAGATAATTTGAATGTGACCCGTAAAGTCGCGGTTGTTTTCGGTTCAACCGCGAATGCATCCTGCCCTGGCGCCCAGATCCAGCGGATACCCGCACGATCGGCTTCGTCGTCCGGATTTTCCCAGAGAATCCATTTGGCTTGCCATTCGCTAGGACGCAACAGGCCCATTTCCCACCAGGCTTCTTCTGTTGATTCAGACATCTGGCCTGCGGCATCCCAGACTCGAACTGTCCAGTAGTATCGCTTTCTGGATTCCAGCACGGGACCTTTGTAAGCGATCCCAACGGATTCATTGGAGTTAATTTTGCCGCTATCCCACACATCTGGCGGCCCTGTCTGCAATGCGTCCGAGCTCGAGGTGACCAATATCTGGTATGCGGCTTGTTTCCAATTCCGCTCAGAGTTGTCGCTCTGCCAGGACAAACGGGGTGTCAGTGTGTCAATCGCGAGGGGGTTCTCCCGGTGTTCACAGCGCAAACGAACCGGCCTCGCGGAAGCAGTTGACACCAGGAACATAATTGCGACGAATACATTACGAAATCTCACAAGTCGCCCCGGTTCTCTTTCCATGGGATATCGCATAAGAGTGACACGACGAACGCTCACGCACGCGTGCTCTCAACAGACTGTCATCAATGCGCGGCGATAATTTCACCTGCGGCAGTTGAGTGTCAACCGAGGCGCTGCTAACTCAAACGATTTCGCAAGCCGTTTTGTTCGTTTTGCAACGCGAAATTCACGATTCTCACCCGAACGCAAACCGGCGTGGGCTCTATCCGTTTGCCAGCACGAGAGCCGCAGTCCGAAGGGGCCGCCGGAATTTTGCACTGCAAAACTGGAGCGTTCGCCAAATTAAACCGTGACCGCTATGATTGAAGCAATGTAATCTTCGGTCCCGAATAGGGGTTAATGATGGACGCAACCGCCGTTGAGAAGGTTTTTGCCGCGCTCGAAACATTTCGCATTGAGCTTCCTTCCTGGGGTTTTGCTAATACGGGCACGCGTTTTGGAAAATTCATACAACCGGCCGCCGCAACCACCACGGAAGAAAAGTTTAGTGATGCGGGTCAGGTACATCTGCTAACCGGGGTTTGCCCGACAGTTGCATTGCACGTCTTATGGGACTGCCCACAAGGCATTCATAGCACGGACGAGATCAAGAACTTCGCCAGCCGTTATGGCGTGGCGCCCGGCTCCATTAATCCAAATCTCTTTCAGGATCAGGAATACAAATACGGCTCTTTTGCCAATCCTGATAGTTCGGTCCGCCAGCGGGCTTTGCAGCACACCAAGGACAGCATCGAAATCGCGCGTCGCCTCAAGAGCCGGGATATTTCGCTTTGGTTTGCTGATGGCTCCAATTATCCCGGTACCGCCAATATCCGGCAGCGTAAGAAGTGGTTTGAAGATGGTCTGAAGCATTCGCACGAGGCGCTGTCTCCGGATCAGCGCATGTTAGTGGAATACAAGCCCTTCGAGCCGGCGTTTTATCACACGGATATCGCCGATTGGGGAATGGCACTGCTACTCGCGCGCGCCGCTGGCCCGCAAGCCAAAGTCCTGGTTGATACCGGACACCATTACGCGGCACAGAACATCGAGCAAATCGTGTCATGGCTGCTCTCGGAAAACATGTTGGGAGGATTTCACTTTAATGATCGCCGCTACGCGGATGATGACTTAACCATGGGTTCGATTGATCCTTATCAAGTCTTCAGAATTTTTCACGAGATCCGCTTCTGTGAATGGGAAACCAGCAAGCGCGCCGACATCGCGTACATGGTGGATCAGAGTCACAATCTGAAAGGCAAGATTGAGGCCATGATCCAGACAGTCACGATCGCGCAGCAACTTTTTGCCAAAGCGGCTTTAGTGAATGCGGAGAATCTGGCTGCGGCGCAAACAAAATGCGATCTGGTAAAAGCGGAGTCCATTCTGCAGGACGCATTTGCGACTGACGTTCGCCCCGCTATACAGGAGTGGCGTGACTCCAAAGGTCTACCCAAAGATCCTATGGCAGCATTTCGCCAGAGCGGCTATTTGGAACGTATCAGCAAGGAACGAGCGGCAAGGAATTCTCATAACGTTTCTTCCTATGCCTAGCCCCGCTCACTCCAGACCTTATTATTTGGCGTTCGATTTCGGAGCCGAAAGCGGACGAGCAGTTCTCGGCCATCTGCGGTCTGGAATCATCACGACCGAAGAAGTTCATCGGTTTGCCAATGAACCCGTCGAGTACGGAGGATCGCTTCACTGGGACATGCCCAGACTCTGGTTCGAAGTTCGCAAGGCTCTGAGTTGCGTGGAGAATTTCGAACTGGCAGGAATCGGCGTAGACGCCTGGGGCGTCGACTACGCATTACTGGGGGAGCGGGGTGAGTTGCTTCAAAATCCGTATCATTATCGCGACCGGCGTACCCAAGGTGTGATGGAGGAAGTCTTTCGCCGCGTGCCCAAAGAGGAAATTTACCGTGCGACCGGCATTCAGTTTATGCCTATCAACACTCTCTATCAAATGTTCGCTGCTCAACGGAACACACCGTCAATCATGGCCGCAGCCAAGCAGCTGCTAACGATTCCCGACCTTTTCAACTACTGGCTGACGGGAAATGCGGTCTGCGAATTCACCAATGCAACCACGACTCAAATGGTGGATCCGGTGCAACGGGTCTGGGCGGCCGATCTTATAAACAAGCTCGGCTTACGTCCCGAATTGCCAGCCGCAATCGTCGAACCTGGCTCCGTCATCGGAAAACTGCTGCCCGAAGTTGCACGCACTTCTGCTCTGTCTGGAACTTCTGTAATTGCTCCTGCCTGCCATGACACGGGTTCAGCCGTAGCGGCGATCTCGGCGCGAGACGGTACCGCGTTCCTCAGTTCTGGGACATGGTCCCTCATCGGCACAGAAGTGGACGAGCCTGTTATCACGCCTGAGGCGCTGAGATTGAACTTCACGAATGAAGGTGGCGTGAACGGAACGACTCGACTGCTGAAAAACGTAATGGGACTGTGGATGCTTCAAGGCTGCAGGAATTACTGGAGCGCGCGCGGGCAGAGTTCCGACTATCGCGAACTGGTCGAACTGGCGAGCCATGAGCCGCCCTTTGCGCACTTGGTCAATCCTGATGACGAATCCTTCCTCCGCCCGCCAGAGATGCCAACAGCCATTGACGATTTCTGCCGAAAAACCAATCAGCCCTGTCCAGCAACTTCTGGGGCCTACGTCCGGTGCGTGCTGGAGAGTCTGGCTCTCAAGTATCGCCT
>Ga0068856_100001563_pt1 | contig 23973 bp, 18 predicted proteins | sample KBSCornC62_FD_66595 | JGI IMG/M metagenome (GOLD analysis project Ga0068856, IMG submission 66595) | Corn rhizosphere microbial communities from Kellogg Biological Station, Michigan, USA - KBS Corn C6-2 | ecosystem: Host-associated > Plants > Roots > Rhizosphere > Soil ... | reverse complement strand
GTCCTCGGTGTAGCCCGGAATGCGGATGACTTCCATGCGGTCCAAAAGCGGGCCGGGAATGTTCAGCGAATTGGCGGTGGCGACCCACATCACTTCGGAGAGGTCCAGGTCGACTTCCAGATAGTGATCGTTGAACGTGTGATTCTGTTCCGGATCGAGCACCTCCAACAGCGCGGAGGACGGATCGCCACGGAAATCCATCGACATCTTGTCGATTTCATCCAGCACGAACAGCGGATTCTTGCTGCCGACCTTGTTCATGTTCTGCACGATGCGGCCCGGCATCGAACCGATGTAGGTGCGACGATGGCCACGGATTTCTGCTTCGTCGCGCACACCACCAAGGCTCATGCGGACAAACTTGCGGTTGGTCGCCTTGGCGATCGATTGGCCGAGCGACGTCTTGCCCACGCCGGGCGGGCCGACGAGGCACAGGATTGGGCCCTTCATGGTGCTGACGCGTTGCTGCACGGCGAGATATTCGAGGATGCGTTCCTTCACCTTTTCCAGGCCGAAGTGATCGGCATCCAGCACCTGCTGCGCCAGCGCGAGATCCTTACGCACCTTGCTGCGCTTCTTCCACGGCACGCCGATCAACCAGTCGAGGTAGTTGCGCACCACGGTCGCTTCGGCGGACATCGGCGACATCTGCTTGAGCTTGCCGAATTCCTGCCGCGCCTTCGCCAGCACCGGCTTGGGCATGCCGGCGTCTTCGATTTTCTTTTGCAGTTCCTCGATTTCGTTCGGGCCTTCCTCGCCCTCGCCCAGTTCCTTCTGGATCGCCTTCATCTGCTCGTTGAGGTAGTACTCGCGCTGGCTCTTTTCCATCTGCGACTTCACGCGGCCGCGGATGCGTTTTTCCACCTGCTGCAGGTCGATTTCGCTGTCGACCAGGCCGATCAGCAATTCGAGGCGCTGGCCCACGTCGGCCGTTTCCAGCACTTTCTGCTTGTCCGCCATCCGCACGGACAGATGTGCGGCAATCGAATCGGCCAGGCGCGAAGGGTCATCGATGCCCGACAGCGTCGCCAACACTTCCGGCGGCAGCTTGCGGCTTTGCTTGACCAGTTGTTCGAACAGCGACACGAGCGTGCGCGACACGACGTCGAGCTCGCGGTCCTTCAACCCGTACACGGGCTCGATGACGCGCGAGCGTGCGGTGAGCATGCCGCTCTCATCGTGATATTGCTCGATCGCCACGCGTGCCTGGCCTTCGACCAGCACTTTTACAGTGCCGTCGGGAAGCTTCAGCAATTGCAGCACGCCGGCGAGCGTGCCGATCTCGTGCAGATCCTTGATGGCCGGATCATCGATGTCCGGGCTCTTTTGCGCGACCAGCAGAATCTGCCGTTCGCCCTCCATGGCTCGTTCCAACGCACGCATGGATTTGTCGCGCCCCACAAACAATGGAATCACCATCTGCGGGTACACGACCACGTCGCGCAATGGAAGCACCGGCAGTACGTCCAGGGCGGCGCCAGTAGCAGTGGAGATTGCGGCACTTTTTGCCATCGGAGGGAGTCTCTCGCGAATTAAGTTTGGGAAGTCTTCAAGCAGTCATCCTGGCCGCTCTTCAGCATCGACTGTTCCGGTGTTGCAGATCCGGATTTGCGCGGCACGCCCTGTGCCACTCGGTCGACGACCCCGACACTGCGCCGTGGCCATTGACTCGTCAAGTGGAGGCATCACCGAACGCATACAAGTGCCCACGTGGTAACAGAAAACATACGGCCCCGGCGGAAACCGCCGAGGCCGTCAGAGGGCTTGCCTGGAGGAAGATCAGGCGGCTGCGTCGCCGCTTTCGCTGCCGATGCGCGCCTGTTGCTGCAGGTTTCCGCGATAGATGAGATACGGTTCGGCTTGTCCTTCGATCACCGCATCGTCCACCACAACCTTGCTGACGTGCTCCAGCGACGGCAGCTCGTACATGGTATCGAGCAGCACCTGTTCGAGGATGGTACGCAAGCCACGCGCGCCTGTCTTGCGCTTGAGTGCCTTGCGCGCAATGGCTTGCAATGCTTCAGGACGGAATTCCAGTTCCACACCTTCCATTTCGAACAGTTTGCGGAACTGCTTGGTGACGGCGTTGCGCGGCTCGGTAAGGATTTTCACCAGCGCGGGTTCGTCCAACTCATCCAGAGTGGCGACTACCGGCAGACGACCGACGAATTCCGGAATCAGGCCGAAGCGCACCAGGTCCGACGGCTCCACTTCAGCCAGTACTTTGCCGAGGTTCTCCGTACGTTCTTTCGAACGCACTTCCGCGACAAAGCCGATGCCGATCGTTTCGGAGCGCTGCTGAATGACCTTTTCCAGGCCGGCAAACGCGCCGCCGCAGATGAACAGGATGTTCTTCGTGTCGACCTGCAGGAATTCCTGCTGCGGATGCTTGCGGCCGCCCTGAGGAGGTACGGAAGCCAGCGTGCCTTCGATCAGCTTGAGCAGCGCCTGCTGTACGCCTTCGCCGGATACGTCGCGCGTGATCGACGGGTTCTCGCTCTTGCGCGAGATCTTGTCGATCTCGTCGATGTAGACGATGCCCGACTGTGCCTTTTCGACGTCGTAGTCGCACTTCTGCAACAGCTTTTGGATAATGTTTTCCACGTCCTCGCCCACGTAACCGGCTTCGGTCAGCGTGGTGGCGTCGGCGATGGTGAACGGCACATTGAGCAGGCGCGCCAGCGTTTCGGCCAGCAGCGTCTTGCCCGAGCCGGTCGGGCCGATGAGGAGGATGTTGGACTTGCCCAGCTCGACGTCATCGGCGCGCTGGCGCGATTCCATCCGCTTGTAGTGGTTGTAGACCGCGACGGCGAGCGCCTTTTTGGCACGCGTCTGCCCGACCACGTATTGGTCGAGGGTCTCCATGATCTCCTTGGGCTTGGGCAACTGGCTACGCCCGGAGGCGGCCTTCTCTTCCAGCTCTTCGCGGATGATGTCGTTGCACAGCTCCACGCATTCGTCGCAGATGAACACGGATGGACCCGCGATCAGCTTGCGCACCTCATGCTGACTCTTGCCGCAAAAGGAGCAGTAAAGAATCTTGCCGCTGTCGTTGGAACGGCCCTGCCGCTCGTCAGTCATTCGTTTGATCCTGCTAGAAAATCCCGGTACGGGTCGAGAATAACACAGGGTTCCGAGTCCGCACCCGGACGCGGAACCCCGTTTCTGAGGGGTGAATCGGCCGAAATCAGGCCGACTTGACGGTTTCGACGGCGCGGCGGTCCAGAACGGCGTCGATCAGGCCGTATTCCTTCGCCTGTTCAGCGCTCATGAAACGATCGCGCTCCATATCACGTTCGATCCTATCGAGCTCTTGACCGGTGTGATGGACGTAGATGTCGTTCAGTCGACGGCGCAGGTAGAGAATTTCCTGGGCCTGGATTTCGATGTCCGTGGCCTGGCCGCGCGCACCGCCCGAGGGCTGGTGGATCATCACGCGCGAATTGGGCAGCGAATAGCGCTTGCCCTTGGCGCCCGCCATCAGCAGCAGCGACGCGGCGCTGCATGCCTGACCGACGCACATGGTGCTCACGTCCGGCTTGATGAACTGCATGGTGTCGTAGATCGCCAGGCCCGCGGTCACGGCGCCGCCGGGGCTGTTGATGTACAGGTGGATGTCCTTGTCGGGATTTTCCGATTCAAGGAACAGCATCTGCGCGACCAGCAAGTTGGCCACCTGGTCGTTCACTTCGCCGACCAGGAAGATCACGCGTTCCTTCAGCAGGCGCGAGTAGATGTCATACGAACGTTCGCCGCGAGCGGTCTGCTCGACGACGATCGGCACCAGGTTGAGGTTCTGGATCGGGTCCATGGCCATGCGTGCGGCTCTCCGGAAGTGGGACTGAATACGATTCGTATGCTTGAGCCAGACTAGCAGGTCGGGAAATCCCTACGCTAGCGACGCCGATGGAAATCCGCCGCAAATCCGGCATGTTTTTTCACATGCGTGGATTCGCGCAGCGGCGTTCGAGGGGATCGAACCCGAGCGCGGGAAGTGCGTGAAACACTTCCCTACGCCCTGGCGTGCTCGCCGGCCCTGATCGAATCGTTTCAGGCGCCGACTGGGCGCATCACTTCGTCGAAGCTCAGGTTTTGCGCGGTGGTGTTGGCGTGTTCGGCTACCCACTCGGCTACCTGGTCTTCCATCACGCGGTTCTGCAGCCCAGACATCAATTGGGGATCGCCGTTGTAGAGTTCAATGACCTTCTCCGGCTCCTCGTAGGTCGAGGCGATGGCCGCGAGCTGTTCGGCCAGGCGGGTCCGGTCAAGCTTGAGCTCGTTCTTGCGGGCAAGTTCGCCCATCAGCAGGCCGGCGATCACGCGCAGGCGCGCGGCCGGCATGGCGGCGTCGATCAGCTGCGGAGGGGGCTGCTGGCCGCGTGGCACACTGGCAGCCGCCAGGTTGCGTGCTTCGCCCTGCACCATCATGTTCGGAACTTCCAGATCGCTGTGCTTCTGGGCCAGCTTTTCGGCGACCTGGGACTTCAGGCGGCCCATCAGGGCGGCCTTGAGCTCGCGCTCCAGGTTGGCGCGCACTTCCTCGCGGAAATGTTCCATGTCGCCGTCGTCGATGCCAAACAGCTTGATGAACTCGGCGTCCACTTCCGGCAGCTTCGGTTCCTGCACCTTCACGATGCTGAAGCTCACCTTGGCGGTCTTGCCGGCGAGCTGCTCGTTGCGGAAGTCGGCTGGAAATTCGATCTCGCTCTCGAACGATTCTCCCGCCTTGCGGCCGGTGAGCGCGCCGTCCAGCGCCTTGAACAGCGTGCCGGAACCAAGCACGCTGCCGGCACGCTCCTGGCCTTCGGCCGGGAAGCGGTAATCGCCGGCGACGGCGTCGTATTCGAACATCACGAAATCGCCCTCGGCGGAGGCGCGCTCGACGTCATCAAAGCTGCGGCGCTGCTGGCGCAGCGTTTCGATCATCTTCTCGACATCGGCGTCGGTCACGTCGGCGACCGGGCGAGCGATTTCCAGCGCGGCGACATCGATCTCCGGAAATTCCGGCATCACTTCAAACGTGGCCGTGTAGGCGATCTCGCCGTTTTCAGGCTGGCCGGTGGTGTCGATGGCCGGGTTGGCGACAGGACGTAGGTTTTCCTTCTCGAAGGCCTCGCGCAGCGTGCTGCTGATCAGGTCCGAGAGCACTTCGCCACGCACCTGTGCGCCGAAGCGCTGCTGGATCACGTTGGCAGGCACCTTGCCGGGACGAAAGCCCTTCAGGCGAACCGTACGGCTCATCTCGGCGATGCGCGCGCTGACCTGCGATTCGAAGCGTTCGGCCGGGAATTTGACCGTGAGCTTGCGCTCGAGCTTGCCGACGTTTTCAACCGAAAACTGCATGACGTCTCCTGGAATGTCCTGTAATGGCCCGTGACGGCGCCGCGGCGGCACGGCCACCTGCAAATAAGGCGCAAGGTCCGATGGTGCGAAAGAAGGGACTCGAACCCTTACGGGGTTACCCGCTGGAACCTAAATCCAGTGCGTCTACCAATTCCGCCACTTTCGCATCGTTCGCCGGATTAAGCTGCGGATTCTCAACGACTTTCTTGGGTCACCAAGACCGTCGAATGCCTGCCCTGCCGCGACCTGGGGCGATGGCTACCTTGCGCCAAAGAGATGCATTTTACGGTTTGGCGACGGCCCAGCACAAGCGCATGAGGGCTGCTTTTGCGCCTGTTGCTGCGGTGCAAAATGCGGATACGCCATAACCATCTACACCTTTGCCGGCGCCCATCACGCACCGGCGATTGACACTGCGATCAGCGGCGGCGCAAGGTAGCCCCCGGTTTGCCGGTAACCGCTTGTTTGCAGGGCTACATCCACCGGCAGACCGTGTGTCCATGTGCATCAACGTACTGAACGGCTCGGATTCGGGGCCGCGTCACCATATGGCTACCGACATCCACGCCTTCGCTGTTCTAACTCTTGCTTCGCAAAAGGAGACAGTTATGCAACAGATTGATGAAGTCGTTTCGGGTTGGCTGAGTGGCGAAGAAGGCCTGGCCAATCCCGCAGGCCCGCTTTACATCGAAGGTACCGCGGCGACCGAAGCGGCGCTGACCGATCCTGGCATCGGCAAGGTGCTCATTTCGGGCGCCACCACGTGTTCGTACAGCGGCAAGATCTGCGCGAGCATATGTTTCTGTTGTTGATCTGACCTGCCAACGCGCAGCGTTCGTGCCATGCGTCTGCGCGTTGGCATTTCATTTGATTTTCCAGTGGTCGCGGCTTTTCCATAGTCACAGCAAGGAACCTGCCTGTGTCGACGGTTACCGAAACGAATGCTCCGGATTCTTTTGCGCCCATTGTCCTGGGCTTTACTGCGCCTGCCCGCGCAATGTTCGCCGCGCGATTGGCCGAACTCTCGCCGGCATTGACCGCTGAAGAAGCCGGCGTGATTCGCGCCGCCGCCGAGGAAGCGCTCAACACCAACGCCAGCCTCAAACTCAATCGCGTGTTGCTGCTTGAGCTGCACATCGCCAAGCGCATGGGTGAGCTGACTGCGGCCGACGATGCGAGTTGTTTTGCGCAATTCGTACAGCACTCTCTACAGCCTGCATTTCTGGATCATCTGAATCGACGCTATCCCAGCTTGCATGCGCGTCTCTCGCGCGCACTTCATGCACAGCGCAGCGCCATCGAAACGTTGGTGACACGATTCGTCACCGACCGTACGCAGCTTTCGCAGTTACCTGGACAACCTGCAGGACATCTCATCGCCTTGCACCTGGGCCAAGGCGATTTGCATGGCGGCGGCCAATCCGTGGCGCGGCTAACGCTCGAAGGCGGCGAGGTGATCTACAAGCCCCGCTCGCTACGCATCGATCGTGTGCTGGAGACGTTCCTGGCGCGCATCTTTGTCGATGTTCCTCACCGCATCTGCGTGCCGGAGGTACTCGACCGTGGCGATTACGGCTGGGCTGCCTTCATCGCACAGCGCTATTGCAGCGGCGAAGAAGAGCTGCGCGTGTTCTATCGCAACCTGGGACATTGGCTGGCGGTGTTGCGCTTGCTTGGCGGCACCGATATCCACCAGGAGAACCTGATCGCGTGCGGACCGGTTCCCGTAGTCATCGATGTCGAAAGCCTGTTCTGCATGATGCCCAAGACAGCGCCGTCGCCTTATGGCGATGCGTTCGACGTGGCATCCGAACTGATCCGCAACTCGGTGCTGCGTACTGGCATCGTGCCCTATCGCGCGCCGGCTCTCGGATTTTTTGGTGTCGACATGTCCGCTGCCGGCGCATTGCCTGGGCAACAACCGCAAGTGCATATTCCGATCATCGCCCAGGAAGGCACGACGGAAGCGCGACTCGAAGTCATCAATGCGGATGTGCAGCAGGCCCAGAACCATCCCAGCCCCGACCCAGACGTATCCAAATATTGGAATCACATCAGCGATGGTTTTCTCGACGTCACGGCGCGTTTCAGGGAACGCGATACGCGCGGTGAACTCGTTCCGCTGCTTGCCGATTTCGAAGGCTGCCAGGCACGCGACATCCGCCGCGCCACGCAGGCGTATGTGGAAATCGGCCGCATGCTGTGGCATCCCGCATCCTTGCACGAAGAAGCCAAGGCGATCGAACGCGCGCGCGATCTGCTCGCGCGCAATGCCGCGGTGATGCCGCAGGCGCCATCGACACTGGCCGAAATCATCTCCGAGATCGACGATCTGCGCTACGGTGACGTACCGATCTTCGCCGCGCCTTTGACGCGTGCGCGTATCGACGACGCCGTAGCCGATTGGCGCGCCATGCGCCTGGAATTGGAAGAACTGACGGTACGCAGCGCGCTCGTCGCCACGCATCTCAATCTTTCCGATGAGGAACCGCAAGACGATCGCGCCGCGCGTCGCTATGCCGCCCGCCATCCCCACGCGGATCAGCTCGATCAACGTCGACGCAAACTGGCGGCCGAGGCGACGGAACGTCTGTTGCGCCTTTCGGTGCATGGCAAAGATGGTTCGATCACCTGGATTACGCCCGAGGTGAATCGTGCGGGTTGGCAGGTGCAGCCGTTGGCGACGGATCTGTATTTCGGCCTGGGTGGCGTAGTCGTGGCGTTGGCCGGCTATCTGCATGAAACCGGACAAGGCCGTGCCGATGCCGTAGCGGGCACCGAGGAAGCGTTGGACGGCGCCTTGCGCGTGCTGCGCGCCATGGAAGCGGACGAAAAGCAGGAGTTGTCCGGTGGATTCACCGGCTACGGCGCGCAGATCTGGACCTGGCTGACCTTGCATGATCTGCGGCAAAAAACCGAATACCTGGATCGCGCCATCCATTTTGCCGAGGCCTTGGAACGTTTGGGCTTCGAGAGCGACAAGGCGTTCGACATACTCGGCGGGGCGTCGGGTGCAATTCCGCCGCTGCTCGGTTTGGCGCACGCTACCCGCGATCAACGCTGGCTCGATCTGGCCGCGCGCGCAGCGAATCACTTGGTGACGACGGCCATGATCAAAGGCCATGCCGCTCACTGGCCCACCATGCGTACACCTGATCCGATCGGTGGGTTCGCGCATGGCTCCATGGGAATCGCGTGGTCGCTGTCACGACTGGTGCTGGCTGGCGCAGGCAACGTCGCCGAGCGCGCGCGGTGGAGCGATATCGCCGAAAAAGGTTTTCAACTTCAGTACGCGCAATACGACGAAACCATCGGCAACTGGTTCATCACCCAACAAGGCGTGCGTCGCGAAAGCTTCCACAACTGGTGCTACGGCAGCGTGGGCATCGGCATGGCTGCCGGCGATCTCTACGCGCGCAGTGGTGATGCGAAATATTTGCACACGCTGCGCCGTGCCGTCGCTGCCGGGCGGGATAAATGGGGTTCCAGCCACACGCTCTGCCACGGCGATTTTTCGCTATGGGAATGGCTGGTACGCGCCGCGCAATGGGATCCCGAAGGTTGCGCGCTGGACGCGATCCATCCCGTCGCGCGCGTCGTTTCGGCCATCGAGGAACACGGCGGCATTGTCGGCGGCATGGCGCGCGACGCGTTCACGCCTGGATTGATGACGGGATTGGCCGGTGCTATCTACAGCCTCAACCGCATGCATCCGGAATGCACGCTGCCTTCTCCGCTGCTGCTTGAAACCAGGATGGCGTAAAGGCCAAGCACGCGTCGTGGCTTGGCCTTCGGCCTTCCGTTGCTATTTGCCGATCACCTTGGTGAGACCGGCCGCCTTCCCGGCCAAGGCCTTGTCGCCGCCGGTCACACGCAAGGCGCCGGACGCATTGTCCCAATGCAGCTTGGTGAGCGTGCTCTTGCCTGCTTCATAGTCATACGACGTGCCATCGTCGTCGTAGAGCGCAAAGTCGCTGTCCTTGCCCGGATAGACGCGAATCTCGGCAATCGATTGCGCTGATGCGGTCGATTCGATGGCCGAACCCAGCGGCACGATCGAGCCAGCGCGAACGAAAACCGGAATCTGGTCGATCGGCGCTGCCACCTTCACCCAGCGCCCGCCCGCCAATTTTTCGTTGGTCCAGAAGTTGTACCAGTCGCTGCCTGCGGGCAAATAGACGTCTTTTTCCGTCTGGCCTTGCGTGGTGACCGGCGCAACCAGGAACGCCGGGCCGAACATGTATTGCGTGCCCAGGTTGGCGACGTTCGGATCGTTCGGGAAATCCATCCACAACGGCCGCATGAAGGGCGCGCCCGTGTCGTGCGTGATCTTGGCCTGGCTGTAGATATAGGGAATCAGCTGGTATCGAAGCTTGTCGTACTTCGCCATGATCGCTTCGGCCTGATGGCCGAACGCCCAGATTTCCGTGTGTTTGCGATCGCCATGCAAGCGCAGGGTCGGCAGGAACGTGCCGTACTCGAACCAGCGCGTAAGCAGCTCCGGATAATCGTTGTTCTGGCCCACGGTCTCGCGCGCATCCGATGGATCGAGCAGCGGCGGCTGGGTCGCATTGGTCGTCTGCGGCAAATACTGCCAACCGCCGATGTCATTGCCCCAATAGGCGATGCCGGAAGCCACCATATTGAGGCCGGTGGGAATCTGGCGCTGCAAGGCTTCCCAGCTTGGATCGATATCCGACGACCAGAACAGCGCGCCAGTGCGCTGCGATCCCAGGTACGCAGCGCGCGAAAGGATCAGCACACGTTCGTTGGGCTTCCAGGCGCGCATGCCTTGCGCAACGCCTTCGACGTGCAACAACGGGAACACGTTGTGATAGCGATCACCTGAGCCGATCGAGTAGAAGAATCCGTCCGGCACCAGATCCGGTTCGGTTTCATCTAGCCACGGATAATCGAAGCCGTGCGAGAGGATGTTGTCGCGCGCGTGCTCCCAGTACCACTTGCGTGCCGCGGGATTGGTCGAGTCGATAAGCGCCCCGGCGCGATCCGAGCGGAACGGCAGGCCGTCAACCGTCTTGCCGTTCTTGTCCTTCAGGAAATAGCCCTTGGCGTCGAGCTCGCTGAAATAGCGGCTTGCTTTTTCAAAGCGCGGCCAGATCGAGATGATCGACTTCATGCCCATGTCATGAAGCTGCTTGTTCATGCCATCGGGATCGGGAAACTCCGCCGGATTGATGTCCAGTTGCCCCATGTGGGTCCAGTAGAACCAGTCGATGACCATCACATCAAGCGGATAATGCTTTTCACGATAGGTGTGCGCGACACGCAACACCTCAGCCTGACTCGCATAGCGCGCCTTGGACTGGATCAAGCCGAAGGCAGCTTTGGGCGGAATCGGCGTCTTGCCGGTCACTCGCGCGTAGGCCGAGTAGATTTGTTCCGGATTGTCGCCGGTGACGACGAAGAAACTGACGCGTTCGCCCACTTTCGACTGGAAGCTGGTGCGGCCGCGAATGGCAGCCACGAAGCGGGTGTCGGACGGATTGTCCCAGATGATGCCGTAGCCCTTGGACGAAACCATGAAGGGTACGCACACCGTCTCGCCACTCGGAGCGTCGTACCAATGCTGGCAATCGATGACGCGGCCACGCAGGTCGAGCGGGCCAAGACTGTCCTGGTTCTGGCCCATGCCGTAATAGTGCTCATCGGCGGGAGCCATGAACGTGGCGCCCACTTGATAGGTGGCTTCGCCAGATACCTCGTGCGGCGACATGTTCCAGTCGCTCATGTTGACGATGGTTTCGCCCTTGGCATTCTTAACTTGCAAGTGGACCGGGGCCAAACTGGGAAGAAAATACCGCTCCATCACCCCAGGCACATGCGGCGGCGGTGCGGCATCGACATGCAGCGTCAAAGCCGAGGACGCAAAGGTATCCCCGCCCTGATCGCTCGTTCGGCGGAATGCCGAATTGTCGACGTGGTCTGCAAGAATTCCGTAGCCCGGCGCCTTCAGCACTTCGGCTTTGTCGGCCGCAATCGTTACGTGGATGACATTCGGACCGTAGGCCTCCAGGCTCACCCAGGCGCCATGTCGGTCAAGCGTGGCGATCGGTGCGGCATGGGCGACAGCGGCCGCGGCAAAGAACGAAGCAAGGCCCAGCAATGCAATTTTGGACGTGCGCACGACATCCCCTTCCCGTTGGCACTCATAACTTCCGCGACGCTCGACGCGCGCGGTCGGTAGCGGGCTATTTAGCATGTAAACCGCGCTTGTCCGATGCCGTTGCCGGCCAGGCGATCAAATTCGCTATCGGGGCTGGGCGATTACACAAAAACGCTGGCACGGCGCATCGGCCGCGTCACGCATGCAGCCGCACCGAAACGCAGGCAAAGAAAAAGGCACCCAGGAAACCCTGAGTGCCTCGTTTAGCTGGTGGGCCGTGTAGGATTCGAACCTACGACCAATTGATTAAGAGTCAACTGCTCTACCAGCTGAGCTAACGGCCCAGAACTGCTTGAATTGGGGTGGACGATGGGACTCGAACCCACGACAACCGGAATCACAATCCGGTACTCTAACCAACTGAGCTACGCCCACCGTAATCACGAAGCTGGCGCGCCCGACAGGAATCGAACCTGCAACCGTCGGCTTAGAAGGCCGATGCTCTATCCGGTTGAGCTACAGGCGCTTGACTAAAAGCAGAACACCTGCTGGTCGGGGCAGAGGGATTCGAACCCACGACATCCAGCTCCCAAAGCTGGCGCTCTACCAGGCTGAGCTATACCCCGGTTTTCGAAACCAGATCGGCTTTCGCGACCTGAGCTTTGAAATGCTACGGGTGACACTCTGGCCCGTCAATCCGTATCGAACACGCCGGACTTCTTCGTCCGGTTTTTGCAGACGGTATTCTGCCTGCAAAAGACATGACTTGAACCAACATCATGCCTTGAAAATATGGCGCGCCCGGAGAGATTCGAACTCCCGACCACCAAGTTCGTAGCCTGGTACTCTATCCAACTGAGCTACGGGCGCGTGGTTAAACCTTTCTTTGCCATGGCCCGCCAGCGAAATACGAAGGCGCCCAAGCAAGAAGCGGAATTATTCAGGTACTGGGCGCAGCCGTCAATACTCTGTGTGAAGTTTTTTTGAAATCATGTTCATGCGCCAGAAGTTTGAGTGCAGCTCAGGCGCCGCTCACTCCATGTTGAGCGTGAACGCGTCGGCATCCATCCAGGCCGGGAAACGTTCTCGATGCTGCAGCAAAGGCGCAGGATCGATCGCCACCGTCACCACCTGTTCCTGCGTGCCGAGTTCGATCAACGGCTCGCCCACCGGATCGATGATCGCGCTGTCGCCAGCGTAGGGAAGATCGTTGCCGTCCACGCCCACGCGATTCACGCCGATCACATAGGCGAGGTTTTCAATGGCGCGCGCCCGCAACAGCGTTCGCCACGGCTGCCTGCGTGGCGCGGGCCAGTTGGCAACGAACAACGCCAGGTCGTACTCCATACCGCCAGTGGCCGATTCGAGCCGGCGGTTGCGCAGCCACACGGGAAAACGCAGGTCATAGCAAACCTGCGGCAGGATGCGCCAGCCTTTCAGCTCGACGATGAGCCGCTGCGAACCGCCGCCGTAGCGCGTGTGTTCGCCGGCCATGCGAAACAGGTGGCGCTTGTCGTACTGCGCAAAGCTGCCGTCCGGACGCGCCCAGATCAGACGGTTGTAGACCTTGTCGCCTTCGCGAATGGCCAGGCTGCCGGTAACGACCGCGTTCACCTCGCCTGCGAGCGCGCGCATCCACGCCACGCCTTCGCCATCCATGTCTTCCGCGCTGGCACGCGTATCGTTGCTGAAGCCGGAGAGCAAGGTTTCCGGCAGTACGATCAAATCGCTGCGTCCCGCGACGCTCCGTACCAGCGCACCGTAATACTCGCGGTTGGCCGGCGCATCGTGCCAGCGCGTAGCGCCTTGCACGAGAGTGACGTTCAGAGTTTGCATAGGCGTTCCGCCGCGGCGTCCATGGTCGCATCGCTCTTGGCGAAGCACAGGCGCACCAGATGCGTGTCCGGCGCTTTCTCGTAGAACGGCGTCAATGGAATGGCGGCCACGCCGCCCTCCTTCACCAGCCATTCGCAAAATGCCACATCATCCTGGTTGCGGATGGCCGAGTAGTCGACCAGTTGGAAATAACCGCCGGGCACATCCAGCAGTTTCAGCCGCGACGGCGCCAGCAGCTTGCGGAAGCGATCGCGCTTGGTTTGGTAGAACGCGGGCAGTTCCAGATAGTGCTGCGGCGTACTCGCCAGGAATTCGGCGAACGCCACCTGTGCGGGATGGAACGTGCAGAACGTGAGGTACTGATGCACTTTGCGAAATTCTGCAGAGAGCTTCGCCGGCGCCACCGCGTAGCCGACTTTCCAACCGGTGCAGTGGTAAGTCTTGCCGAAGCTGGACACCACGATGCTGCGCGCAGCCAGTTCCGGATGACGCAGCACGCTCTCATGCGCAGCGCCGTCATAAACAATGTGCTCATAGACTTCATCGGACAGCACCACAATCGGCGTCTCGCGCACGATCGCCGCCAGTTCATCCAGATCCCGCGCCGACAACACCGCACCTGAAGGATTGTGCGGGCTGTTGATCAGGATCATGCGCGTACGTGGCGTGATGGCATCACGCACTCGCTGCCAGTCGATCGAAAAGCTCGGCACGGTAAGTGGGATATGTACTGCGCGCGCACCTTGCAAGTCGATCGCCGGCTCGTAGGAATCGTAGGCGGGATCGAACACGATCACTTCATCGCCAGCACGCACGACTGCCGCGATGGCGGCAAACAGCGCCTCGGTCGCACCGGAGGTGACGGTGACATCGCTGTCCGGGCTGATCTTGTGTCCATAAAGCCGTTCGGTCTTCAACGCGATCTGCTCGCGCAGCGCAGGCGTGCCGATGCCCGGCGCATATTGGTTGAGCCCATGGGCCATAGCGCGGTTCAACGCATCCTGCAATGCCTGCGGCGGTTCGAAATCGGGAAATCCCTGGCCAAGATTCACAGCCTTATGCTGCACGGCCAGGTGACTCATCACGCTGAAAATGGTGGTGCCTACTTTCGGAAGCTTGGTTTCGACGGTCATGGGCAGCGGTATGGATGGCTAAACGCGAAGACTAGCACGGGTCAGGCGGAAGGCTGGTCTTGTGGATCCAGCGCTCTAAGATGACGGCGCTTGCAGTTTTCGTGACTGATGCGCGCTGCTTCCGGCAGACGCTCCGCAAGAAAATCCACCAATGCGCGCACGCCCGGCATCATGCCGCGCCGGCTCGGATAAATGAAATGCAAGATACCCTGCGGCGCACTCCACTCCGTCAATAGAATCTCCAATTCACCGCGCGTGATGGCCGGCGCGCAAACCGATTCCGGTAACAAGGCAACCCCGACACCGGCGCGCGCAGCCTCCAGCAGTACAGCGAAATCACCCGTGATAAGACGCGCCTGCACTTCCACGTTGACGCGCTCACCATGCGCATCGCTCAGCTCCCAGACCTGCGTGCCCTCGTGTTCTTGCATCGACAGGGCCGGGATGCGCGAAAGATCTTCGGGACGTTTCGGATAGCCATGCACTTTCAGCAAGCTCGGACTGGCCACCGGAAGCACGCGCTCCTGGCCAATGCTGCGGATGATCATATTGGAGTCGGTGTCGAGCTTGGTGCGCACACGGATCGCCAAGTCGTAGCCCTCACCGATCAGGTCCACGCGCCGATTGTTGGAAAGCACGCGCACTTGCAGTTTTGGATACTTCTCCATGAACTCCGGCAGGATATAGGCCAGCACCGTCTGCGCAATCGAAATGGGACAACTCAGCCGCACGATGCCGCGCGGTTCGGCGCGCAGTTCGTCCACCGCTTCTTGCGCAGCGCGCGCCTCCTCGAGCACGGCGCGGCAGTGGCCGTAAAACCGCTCACCTACCTCGGTGACCACGAAACGCCGTGTGGTCCGCTGCAGCAACCGCACGCCCAACCGATCCTCCAACTGGGCGATGCGCTTGCTCAGCCTCGATTTGGGCACCCCGAGGGAGCGTCCGGCGGCCGAAAAGCCACCGTGTTCCACCACGGAGGCGAAGAAATACAGATCGTTCAGATCCTGCATGGCCCCTGGCAAGGCATTCATCGCTGTTTCCTTTTTGGAACGATACGTTCCGAAACGCCTATCTTATCGCCGCTTTGTCCGGAATCTATCGTTAATCCCAACGTCGGCCTGCCCGACTTGGACTGAGATATGACCATGAAACTCTTGCATCTTGACGCAAGCTCGCTGGGCCAGCATTCCGTTTCGCGCGAACTGAGCGCCGCGATCGTCAACCAGTTGGCTCGGGAAATCCCTTCACTGCAGATCACTTACCGCGATCTCACCGCGCAGCCCTTGCCCCACTGGACGCCAGTGCTCGACGCCGAAAGCGCCGCAGCGCAATTGGGCCAACAGGTGATGGACGAATTCAAGGCGGCCGACGTCATCGTGATCGGCGCGCCGATGTACAACTTCTCCATCCCCAGCCAGCTCAAGGCCTGGATCGATCGCATCGTGATCGCTGGCCAGACCTTCCGCTATACCGAGAACGGCCCGCAGGGCCTGGCGACCGGCAAGCGCGTGATCCTGGCTTCCAGCCGCGGCGGCGTGTACAGCAGCGGTCCGGCTGCGGGTCTGGATTTCCAGGAGAACTACCTGCGCGCGGTGCTGGGCTTCATCGGCATCACCGACGTCGAGTTCGTCCGTGCCGAAGGCGTGAACATTAGCGCCGAGCACAAGGTGAAAGCGGTCGCTTCGGCCCGCGACAGCATTGGCACGCTGATAACCAAAGCCGCCTGATAGCGCAGCTTCCCCTTCGAGCGCCCGATCGGGCGCTCTTTTTTTACCTGGTTACACGGGTATCGCGATTGGGCTTTGCACCCAAACCTAGGGGGTTCAGCGGCCGAAACGAATCTCGCCACCGTCGTGATCGCGGTCCCAGCCGCGCAATTCGTCGCGGATATGCGCAATGCGCTGGCGACCCAGCGCGTTGCGTTCTTCATCCAGCACTTGGCCATCGAGCAGTTCGGCCAATCGCTGCGCGGTGGGAAGCATCGCATCCCATGCATCCAATGCGGTCACAGGACCGGGCAGCGTCATGAAGAAACTCAAACCCGGCGTACGCAAGGCGTCGAGCCGGGTCAGATCGAAACTGCCGGGCTTGACCATGTTGGCCACGCTGAAGATCGGCCCTGCTTCGCGCTTGCCGTCCACCAGGCGGTGATAGATGCCCATGTCGCCGTATTCCAGGCCGGCTTTTTCGGCCGCGACGATCAGGTCCGCGCCATTGAACGCCTCGCCTTCGCGCGTCATCACGAACAGGCTCACAATGCGTTCCACCGGAACCTGTGTGGGGCGTTTGCCCAGATCCGAACGCGGCGGGATGCGCGGGGCCTGCGTCGCAACGGGTGCCGGAGCAGCCGCCGCAACAGGCGCCGGTGAGGCGAGCGGCGCTGGCTCGATCGGCGCCGTGCGAGCGATGTCCGGTTGCGAGGGCGAGCGCAGCATTTCCACGATGGATGCGGACTGCCCGGTCGGCTTGGGCATCGACACGGTTTCGTGCCGCTGATCGGCCAGCGTGGCGCCGAGTTTTTCCAGTTCCGTGCGCAGGTCGACGTCCAGCTCACCCTGTTGCGGCCCGCCTTCCCGGAAGAGCGGATCCATGCGTTCGTGCATGTCGTCACCGAACGCTTCGTTCTCGTCGATCGAATCGCCCAGCGTGGGCTCGCGTCGCTCCATATTCGGCTCCGGCGCCAGGCGCCGCTTGCCCTGTTCTTTCCTGGGCTCGCCGAACAACCAGACCAGCAGCAGCACGATCACGCCGACGATGGCCAACGGAATGCCGACCCAGGGGTTCCACGCAATTGCTAATACGGATCCAAGCATGATGTGCATCCTCTACTTCAAGCGGCCCTGCTTCAGGCCGCGCCAGCCAGTTTGGTGGCTTCCGCAAGATCGACCTGCACCAGGCGCGACACACCCGGCTCGCGCATGGTAACGCCGCAAAGCTGGCTGGCCGCTTCCATCGTCGCCTTGTTGTGCGAGACGAAGATGAACTGCACCTTCTCGCTCATCTCGCGCACCATGTTCGAGAAGCGGCCGACGTTCGCTTCGTCGAGCGGCGCGTCCACCTCGTCCAGCAGACAGAACGGTGCGGGATTGAGCGCGAAGATCGCGAACACCAGCGATACCGCGGTCAGCGCTTTTTCGCCACCCGACAGCAGCGTGATGTTGGACACGCGCTTGCCCGGCGGGCGCGCCATGATCGACACGCCGGTGCTGAGCAGATCGTCGCCGGTCAGCTCCAGATACGCATGTCCGCCACCGAACAGCCGCGGGAACAACTCCTGCACGCCGGCGTTGACGCGGTCGAAGGTTTCCTTGAAGCGCTGGCGCGTTTCGCGGTCGATCTTCTTGATCGCATTTTCCAGCGTTTCCATCGCGCTAGTAAGATCGGCGAGCTGATTGTCCAGATAGGTCTTGCGCTCGCTCTGCTCGGCATGTTCCTGGATCGCGGCAAGGTTCACCGGCTCCAGGCGCGCGATCTTCTGCGCAAGATCGGCCAATTGCTGGCGCCACTGCGCTGCATCGATATCTTCGGCCAGTTCGCCGAGCAGGGTTTCGAGATCCAGGCCGGATGCGGCGATCGCTTCGGCCAGCTGCTCGGCGCGCATCTGCAACGCCTGCGCGGCCAGTTTCTTTTCCGACAGGCTTTCGCGCAGGCCGGACAGTTCCTGCTCCAGGTTGTGGCGTTGCTGCTCGAACTTGCGCATTTCGATGTCGCAATCTTCCAGCACGCGGCGCGCCTCCACCAACTGACGATCCACCAGCAGGCGCTGGTCGAGATAAGTCTGGCGTTCGGTTTCCAGTTCGGCGATCGGGTCGGAGCCGGCAGCGAGCTGCTGGGCGATTTCGGTGCGTCGCGATTCGATCTGGCGGATCTGGTTTTCCATGCGCGCCAGCGCCTGTTCCAGCGAGGCGAGCGAAGAACGCTTCGATTCCAGGCTCAGCGCCAGCGCGTGCGCCTGGTCGGCAGCCTCGCGTGCATTCATGCGCGCTTCTTCGCGCGCCTCCAGCAAGGCGCGGCGTTCGTTTTCCAGTTCGCGGCGCTGATCTTCCAGGTCGCCCATATTGTTGACGGATTCGTCCAGGCGCGCGCGTGCTTCGCGCGTTTGCGTTTGCAGTTCTTCCATCTGCTCGAGCAGCACCGACAACTCGCCGGCGACTTTCTCGGCGCGCGCTCGCGCGGTTTCCACTTTGCCGCGATGGCTTTGTAGCTGACCGGCCAGCTCCGACTGGCGGCGATGCGCGTTGTACAGCTCGCGCTGCGCATCATCGCGCGCGCGCTCGGCTTCGAACTTGCTGGTGCGCAGATCGTCCAGGCGCGCGGCCGCTTCTTCGATGCGCGCTTCCAGCGCTTCGACCTGTTCGGTCAGCGTGCGGATTTCGCGCTCGCGCGCCAGCACGCCGAGCTGGTTGCCCTGCGCGCGGCGCACGCTGGCCCAACCCGGCCCCAGCCATTCACCGTTGCGTGTAATGACTGATTGATACGGCGCCAGCGCGGACAAGCCAGAAACACGGCGATGCGCGTCATCGATGTCTTCCGCAACCAGCACATGGCCCAACATGGTGATTGCCGCCGCTGGCCCGCGCACATGCGCGGCCAACGTTCCAGCCGTGGCGGCGCCGCCTTCGGCGGCATCGAGCAAGGCCACATCGGCATTGCTCAAGCCAGGAAATTCCTTGGCCAGATCGTGCGCGCCATCGACCAGCACGCTGTCGATGAAACCGGAAAGCACGGTTTCCACCGCGGTTTCCCAACCCGCTTCCACCTGCAGCACTTCGCCGAGGCGGCGCTTCTTGTCCAAACCGAATTGCGAGAGCCACGAACTGGCGGCGCTCTCTTCCTGCCCGAGTGCGGCGTGCTGCAGCGCTTCGAGCGAAGCGAGACGTCCGCGTGCGGTCTGCAGTTGCTGGCGCGCGTCGTTGAGCGTGCTCTGCACCTGGCGCTCTTCATCGAGCACCTTTTCATACGCCAGCTTATGCTGATCGAGCATGCTGCCGAGCGACTCGACGCGTTCACGCTGCGTATCGTGTTCGCTGTGCAACTGCTCGGCTGCTGCATCGAGCGCATCGACGTCGGTGGCCTTCTGCTCGGCCTCCATCGCGTCTTTGCGCTTGGACAGGTCCACCGCCTGGCGATCGAGGTACGCCAGCTTGGTGCGTTCCACTTCCGCGGCGCGACTTGCTTCGCCGGCGGTGCGGGTGTAGGTGTCCCAGCGCTGTTGCCAATCGGCCAGCTTGGTTTCGGTTTCGCGTTGCGTGTCGGCGGTTTCGTCCTGCATTTGCTGCAGGGCTTCCAGCTTCGGCTCGCCTTCGGCCAGCGCCATGCGCAGCGTTTCCACTTGATCGCGGTCGGTCGCGATGTGCGAGGCCAGTTCCTCGTGCTCGCGCTCGGCGTCCTGCTGCGCGCGCTGCAAGCGATCGGCGGTTTCTCTGTTGTGGCGTACCTGTTGTTCGACGCGTGCAATTTCAGCGCCGACCTTGTAGACCTCGGCCTGCACTTCGTTCAAATGTTCGCTGGCTTCGATGTGGCGTTCGCGCGTGGTTTCGATCTGTGATTCGATCTGGCGCTGCTCAGCGAGCCGCTTTTCGATTTCGATCTCGGCAGCGGACAGGCCCTGCCCCTGGCCGTCGTGCTGGCTCTTGAGGCCGCGGTATTCGAGTGCGCGCAGCTCGGCTTCCTTGCGCGTCTGCTCTTCTTTGTAGCCTTTCCAGCGCTCGGCGGCGCGCGCCTGGCGGTTCAAATGCTCAAGCTGCTTGTCCACCTCGTCGCGCACGTCACGCACGCGGTCGAGGTTTTCGCGGGTGGCCTTGATGCGGCTTTCGGTTTCCTTGCGGCGCTCCTTGTATTTGGAAATGCCGGCCGCTTCCTCCAGATGCATGCGCAGTTCTTCCGGATGCGCTTCGATGATCTGGCTGATCATGCCCTGCTCGATGATCGAGTAGCTGCGCGGCCCCAGACCGGTACCAAGGAACAGATCGGTGATGTCGCGGCGGCGGCAGCGCGCGCCGTTGAGGAAATACGACGACTGTCCGTCGCGCGTCACCTGGCGCTTCACCGAAATCTCGGCGTACTGCCCGTATTCGCCCTGGATGGTGCCGTCGGCGTTGTCGAAGATCAGCTCCACGCTCGCCTGGCCCACCGGCTTGCGCCCGCTGGAACCGGAGAAGATCACGTCGGTGAGCGAATCACCGCGCAAACGGCTGGCTGCGCTTTCGCCCATCACCCAGCGAATGGCGTCGATGATGTTGGACTTGCCACAACCGTTAGGCCCCACCACACCGGTCATGTTGGTGGGTAGATGCAGCGTGGTCGGGTCGACGAAGGACTTGAATCCGGCGAGTTTGATCGTGGTTAGGCGCATGCAGATTCAGATGCTCGAAGGTGATGGCCCGCTTGCGCGGACGACGGGTCACTGTGCCAAACGCGAGACAGCGCCGCAATGCAAGGAACGGTCAGCCAACGCTTTTAGGGCGCTTTGGCATCGATCGACAACGCGTGGATGCCGTGATCCATCAGCTCCCCCAGTGCCGCATAAACCAGCCGATGCCGCTTGATCGGCAATTGGCCGGCAAACGCCGTGCTTACCACGCGCACGTGAAAGTGTCCCTTCCCTTCGTTGGCGTGGCCGATGTGCTTATAGCCTTCATCCACCACCTCCAGCTCGACCGGTTGCAGCGCCTCGCTGAGGCGGCGGCGGATTTCCTCGACCATCGTTGCCGTCATGCCGGCAACGCCTTGCGGAACGGCTTGACGGAAACACTGGCGTAGACACCGGCATCCACGTAGGGATCGGCCTTGGCCCACGCCTCGGCGTCCGCCAGCGAGGCGAACTCGGCCACGATCAGACTGCCGCTGAAACCGGCCGGGCCGGGCTGTTCGGCATCGATCGCCGGGAACGGTCCAGCCAGCAGCAGGCGCCCCTCGGCCAACAGCGCCTCCAGGCGCGCCAGATGCTGGGGACGCGCCGTCATGCGGCGTTCCAGCGACTCAGGGTGATCCGTGCCGGTGATGCAGTACCACATGTCTCGGGTCTCCTCGAAGGAATCGGCGAGTTTAGCGCGACTGCCCACCAGGCCCCCAGGGTGATGACTGTCAGCAGCAGTGCCTGACACCGTCCGCTGCCTTGCGAGTGGCCTGCCACGCATGCTCTCGCCAGCCCAAGGCAACCCTTCCTCAGCCTAGGCCATCAGTCATAGCGAGTCGTCCTTGACGGCTCCAAAGATGGTGTTATAGTTCACTACAACACCGGTCCACGAGATCACTAAAGGAGAGCCGATATGAAAGCGCCGAACCCGATCGCCATCACCGCCGCGGTTCTGTTCACCACGGTCAGCCTGATTGCCCTGAGTCCCAACACCCCGAAGCATCCTTCCACCGAGATCAACGGCATGAAGGTCATCAGCCTGCCGGGGGTCGATGTACGCCCCACCGCCGAAGACCAACGCGCCGCCGCCATGCTGACCACGGCCAGCCTGACGATCGCCAATTCGCCGTTCGCCACCCGCGCCGAAAACGGTGCGAGCTTGCTCGGGGCGCAGCTGACCATGCCCTACTATTCGTTTGGCTCGACCAAGCTCGCACGCATCAGCAAGGAATAAATCCATGGCCATTACCTGGAACGACAGCGTCCCGATCTATCGCCAGCTACGCGAACGCGTAGTGGCGATGATCCTGGACGGCGCCTTGAACGAGGGCGACCCGCTGCCGTCAGTACGCCAGGTTGCAGCGGACTTTCAGATCAATCCGCTCACCGTTTCCAAGGCGTATCAGGAACTGGTCGACGACCAACTGGTAGAGAAAAGGAGGGGGCTGGGCATGTTCGTCACCGACGGAGCGCGCGAGGCGCTGCTCAAATCCGAACGCGAGCGCTTTTTGCGCGAAGAATGGCCGACGCTGTATGCACGCTTGCAGCGCCTGGGGCTGGATCTTAAAACCCTGATGCGCGAAGCGCCGGGCGATACGGAGAATCAACCATGAATGCGGTCGTCACCGCCAATGGTCTTAGCAAGCGCTACAAGAACATGCTTGCGCTGGACAACGTGAACTTCCAGATTCCGGCCGGCCGCATCGTGGGCCTCATCGGCCCCAACGGTGCCGGCAAGACCACCGCGTTGAAGGCGATCCTGGGCCTGACCGATTTCCAGGGCCAGCTCAACGTACTGGGGCTGGATCCGCGCACGCAGCGCGACAAGCTGATGGAAGAAGTGTGCTTCATCGCCGACGTCGCGGTGCTGCCGCGCTGGATCCGCGTACATGAAGCAATCGACTTCGTCGCCAACGTCCACCCGCGCTTCAACCGCGCCAAGTGCGAAGCCTTCCTGGCGCGCACCAAGCTCACCACCAATCAACGCGTGCGGCAGATGTCCAAGGGCATGATCGTGCAACTGCATCTGGCACTGGTGATGGCGATCGATGCCAAGCTGCTGGTGCTGGACGAACCCACGCTGGGCCTGGACATCCTCTATCGCAAGCAGTTCTACCAGAACTTGCTGGAAGATTATTTCGACGAGAACAAGACGATCATCGTCACCACGCACCAGGTGGAGGAGATCGAGCACATCCTCACCGACCTGATGTTCATCCGCGACGGCAGGATCGTGCTCAATACCGACATGGAAGCCATGGGCGAGCGCTTCGCCGAAGTGATGGTAAGCGCCGACATGGCCGCCGCCGCACGCCAGCTCAAGCCATTGGACGAGCGCCAGGTATTCGGCAAGAGCATCTTCCTGTTCGACGGCGTCGATCAGGCGCAGCTCAAGACGTTGGGGGAAATCCGCCGGCCTTCGGTCAGCGACCTGTTCGTTGCCACCATGAAGGGGACCTACGCATGAATGCGAAAACGCTTTATTGGCTGATCAGACGCGAGTTCTGGGAACACCGCGGCGGCTTTATCTGGGCGCCGGTGATCACGGGGATCGTGTTCCTGGTGTTGAACCTGATGGGCATCGTCAGCGGGGAAGTATTCGGTTCCCGCCATGGATTCCATATCGGCCCGATGGAAGGCCAGGATCTTGCCGTCAAGATCCATTCGCTTGACGCACGCCAGCTGCAGGAGGTGGGCGGCGCGCTCGATCTGGCGATGCTTTCATCCAGCGGACTGATCAGCGTGGTGTTCGCCTTCGTGGTGTTCTTCTACTGCCTTGGCGCGCTCTACGATGATCGGCGCGATCGCAGCATCCTGTTCTGGAAGTCGCTGCCGATCTCCGACTCCGCCACCGTGCTGTCCAAGGTCATCTCCGCTGCACTGATCGCGCCCATTGCAGTGGTGGCGTGCGGCGTACTCACCGGCATCGTGATGCTGATGATGTTCGCCATCGCGCTGTCGTTCCATGGCGTGAGCGTGTGGTCGCTGTTGGCGCTGGCACATCCGTTCCAGGTCGTCGGTTTCCTGATCGGCAGCATTCCGCTGTATCTCTTGTGGGCCTTGCCGACCGTGGGCTGGTTGATGCTGTGCTCGTCCTGGGCGCGCGCCAAACCGTTCCTGTGGGCAGTGGTGATTCCGGTGGCGCTGGGCGTGATGATCAGCTGGTTCAACCTGCTCGG
>Ga0068856_100001561_pt1 | contig 23977 bp, 19 predicted proteins | sample KBSCornC62_FD_66595 | JGI IMG/M metagenome (GOLD analysis project Ga0068856, IMG submission 66595) | Corn rhizosphere microbial communities from Kellogg Biological Station, Michigan, USA - KBS Corn C6-2 | ecosystem: Host-associated > Plants > Roots > Rhizosphere > Soil ... | reverse complement strand
TTGAAACTCAGTTCCAGCCAGGCGCCGGAACGGTTCGCGGAGGATATCGATAGCTTTATCGCCTTTCTCGGCTTGGAGCGGGGGCTTTCGGTGCACACGCAAGCCGGTTATCAAAAGGATCTGGATCAATGCGCGGGCTTCCTCGCGCGCGCGGGTGAGAGCGACTGGCGGACGGCCAATCGCGCCGTCGTGGAGAAATGGATACGAAGCCTCGCCGCCGGTTTTACCGAGACGAGCATGGCGCGGAAACTGACGGCGTTACGCATGTTCGCGCGCTTCCTCGTGCGTGAGCAAAAGCGCTCGGATGATTTCACCGAGCTGCTATCCAGTCCGAAAGTCAGCCGCCGCTTGCCGGCCACACTCAGCGCAGAGGAAATGGCCAAGCTCGTCTCGGCGCCCGTCGGCGGCACCCCGCATGAGCTGCGGGACCACGCGATGCTGGAGCTGTTTTACTCGAGCGGTCTCCGCGTCAGTGAACTCTCTGGGTTGACGTTGCAACAGGTCGACCTGCAAAACGGTTTTCTCCGGGTTTTCGGCAAAGGCGCGAAGGAGCGCATCGTGCCGGTCGGGGAGCGCGCTCAAGCCGCCTTGAAGACTTACCTCGAATCTGGCCGCGCCGCGCTCGTGCGCGCACACACGGGGAGTGAACTTTTTCTGAGCGAGCGAGGCCGGGCGATTTCGCGCAAGACCATTTGGGTGATCGTGAAAAAGTACGCTAAGCGGGCCGGCATTAGCCAGGCGGTCAAACCACACTTGCTCCGCCATTCGTTCGCCACCCACCTCCTCAATGGCGGCGCCGATCTCCGCGCCATTCAGGAAATGCTTGGGCACGCGAACATTTCGACCACCCAGATTTATACGGCGGTAGAAAAGAAACGGCTGGTTCAAGGCCACCGGCAATATCATCCCCGGGCGAAGGGCGAAAACCCTTGACGGAATTTTGTTTCACGCCGTCATCCATTCCTTTTAACGGCCGTGAAAATTAACGTCTTCGTCACTCCCAAGAAAAACGTGCTCGATCCGCAAGGCGCCGCTGTCGGCCATGCCCTCGATAGCCTCGGCTTTAAGGGCTTGAAGAGCACTCGGATCGGTAAATTGATCGAGCTGGATCTGGCGGGTGCGGATAGCCCCGATTTTCGCTCCAAGCTCGACCAAGTCTGCCGCGATTTGCTCAGCAACCCGGTGATCGAGGATTACCGTTACGAAATCGTCGGTTAACACGCGTGACGTGGGCTCTCGTTGACGCCTGCGGCTTCTAGAGCGACGCTACTTTCAGGCATGAATATCGGAGTCCTCCAATTTCCCGGATCCAACTGCGATCAGGATGCGTTCCACCTTTTCGCGAACGGTCTCGGTCTTCCCACGCGCTACATTTGGCACAAGGACACGACTCTCGGTGATGTCGATTTGGTGATCGTGCCTGGCGGATTCGCCTACGGTGATTATCTGCGCTGTGGCGCAATCGCGCGCTTCTCACCGGTGATGAAGGCGGTCGCGGCCTATGCGGATAAAGGCGGGCTGGTTTACGGGATCTGCAATGGTTTTCAGATTTTGTGCGAAGCCGGCTTGTTGCCCGGCGCGCTGATTCGCAACTCGTCGCTCGAGTACCGCTGCGTCATGTGCGATCTCACGGTGGAAGCGAGCACGCCTTCTTTCTCACCGAGTGTGCTCGGCCCGACGGTCAAGCTCCCGATCGGTCATGGCGAAGGCAACTACCGCATCGACGAAGCCGGTCTCGCCCGCCTCGAAGCGAATAAACAAATTTTGCTGCGTTATCAGTCCAATCCGAATGGTTCGCTCTCCGACATTGCCGGTATCCGCAATGAAAAGGGCAACGTCTTCGGCATGATGCCGCATCCGGATCGCGCGTTTGAGCGCTTCCACCAGAGTCGTGACGGACTTGCGGTTAGCCGCGCCGTACTCGCGACGAAGTTTCCCGAGTTGTTAGCGAAAACTGCCTGATTGGTCGCCCGCCGCGGAGTCGTTTCTGTTCACGTCACCGACGCGGGCTGCGCCGTTACTATTTTCAACCATGCCCGCTTCGCCGCTTCCCGCTAATCCTGATCCGATCCTCAATCAGCCGATCACACCCGCGCTGGTGAAAAAGCACGGCGTGCTGCCCGAAGAGTTCGAGGCGATCAAAGGATTCCTCGACCGCGAACCGACACTGACCGAACTCGGCATTTATTCGGTCATGTGGTCAGAGCACTGCGCTTATAAAAATTCGCGCCCGCTGCTGAAAGGTTTCCCAACGGAAAAGAAGGGGGCTTCGGAAAATTTTGGCCGCGTTCTCGTCAAAGCTGGCGAAGAAAATGCCGGCATCATCGACATCGGCGACGGCTGGGCGGTCGCGTTCAAGATCGAATCCCACAATCACCCGAGCGCAATCGAGCCGTTTGAAGGCGCTGCGACCGGCGTGGGCGGCATTGTTCGCGACATCTTCACGATGGGCGCGCGTCCGGTCTTGCTGACGAACTCGTTGCGTTTTGGCGAACTGACTTCGCCCACTGTGCAGCGCCTTTTCCGCGGCGTGGTGTCTGGTATTGCGCATTACGGAAATTGCTTGGGTCTGCCGACGGTCGCGGGCGACGTCTACTTCGATCGTTCTTACGAAGGCAACCCTTTGGTCAACGCACTTTGTCTCGGCGTCCTCCGCCACGATCAAATCAAGCGCGGCAAAGCGACAGGCGTGGGCAATCCGGTTTTCTACGTCGGCGCTGCAACGGGTCGCGACGGTCTCGGGGGTGCGGCCTTCGCCTCGAAAGAATTGTCCGAAGAATCGCACGCAGATCGTCCGGCCGTGCAAAAGGGCGATCCGTTCATGGAAAAACTTTTGATCGAGGCATGCCTCGAGATGATGGAAGTGCCCGGTCTGGTCGTCGGTATTCAGGACATGGGCGCGGCAGGATTGACATGTTCTACCTGCGAGACGGCGAGCCGTGGCGGGGCGGGTATCGAGATCGAGTTGGACAAAGTTCCGCAGCGCGAAACCGGCATGAACTCCTACGAGATCATGCTCTCGGAATCGCAGGAACGCATGCTCGTGATCGTGCAAAAGGGCCGCGAGAAAGAGATCGAAGAGATTTTCCAAAAATGGGATCTGCACGCGGCTCACGTCGGTTTCGTAACGGACACAGAGCGAATGGTCGTGAAACAACACGGCATCACGGTCGCGGATATTCCGGCGGCTTCGCTGACCGATGCTGCTCCGGTCTATAAACGTGAATCGCGTGAGCCGGCCTACCTTGCGACAACGTCGAAATGGACCATTCAATCTTCCGGCTTGGCCGACACGGATTCCGCGGGCGTAAAGAGCGGGTTGGAAAAATTGCTCGCCCATCCGACGATCGCGTCGAAGCGCTGGGTTTATCGCCAGTATGATCACATGGTGCGTCACGGGACGGTGGTCGTCCCTGGAAGCGACGCCGGGGTGGTCCGCCTGCGTCTGGGCGATCAGGAAAAATTCATCGCCATCGCGAATGACTGCAATGGTCGTTACTGCTATTTGAATCCGTATCGCGGCGCAGTGATTGCGATGGTCGAGTGCATGCGCAATCTGGTCTGCGCCGGAGCGACGCCGCTGGCCATGACGGACAACCTGAATTTCGGCAATCCGTACAAGCCGGAGAATTTTTTCCAGTTGAAGGAATGCGTCCGCGGTTTGGCCGATGCCTGCAATTTCTTCGACGTTCCTGTCGTGGGCGGAAACGTTTCGCTTTACAACGAAAGCCCAGAAGGGGCGATCGATCCGACACCAACGGTGTCTGTGGTCGGCTTCATCGAAAACGAGAAGCATGTCACCAAACAGTTTGTCCGAAACGCAGGGGAAAAGCTCATCCTTTTAGGCGGCGCGCCGAACGAACTCGGCGGCAGTCAATACTTGGGCTTGATCCATGGTTTGAAGACCGGCGATGCGCCGGAAGTCGATCTCGCGACGGAAAAGAAACTGCAGAGCACATTGCTGACGCTGATCAAAGCCGGCGTGATTTCCGCGGCGCATGACTTGTCCGAAGGCGGCTTGCTCGTCGCGATCGCGGAAATGCTTTTCTCGCCTGAGCGAACCTTCGGTGCGAAATTGGATCTGACGGCATTTGGCGCGACGCGTTTCGACGCGCTTCTTTTCGGTGAAAGCCAGGGCCGCATTGTTGTCTCGGTCAAAGCGGATAAGATCGGCACAATTTTGTCCGAAGCTCACACCAGCGGCATTTCCGCCACCCTGTTGGGCGAAGTCACGGACGCGACCGATTTGATCTTGAACGCTCGTGGCGTCGCGGCCCAATGGTCGGTCCCGGCATTGCGTGAAGCGTGGGAAACGAGCATCGAACGCGTGATGGCCCGTCCTGGCCTCGCTAGCTAAGTTCCTCGACCCAGCAGATGTGGACCACGGAAGCAAAAAGCGGCGCGCGTGACGAAAAACTCTCGAAACGCTCGCGCCGTTTGCGTTCCGGGGCAGGCATTTTAACTTTTATTGCTCATGTCTGACCCGATCACTCACGAGTGTGGCATCGCATTGGTTCGGCTGCTGAAGCCGCTCTCGTATTATCAGGAGAAATACGGAACACCTCTGTGGGGATTCACCAAGCTTTTCCTCTTGATGGAAAAGCAACACAACCGCGGCCAGGATGGCGCGGGTGTTGCGTGTGTGAAGTTGGATGTTCCGCCTGGCGAGCCGTACATGTTTCGCGAGCGGTGCGTGAAACCGAATCCGCTCGATAAAATTTTCCGCACGCTTCTCGGTAGCTACAACGAAAAGGTTCAGGCCGGCGTGATTCATCCCGAGTTCGCCGAGACCGTGCACAAGCACTTCGATTTCGGCGGCGAGCTCTTCATGGGGCACCTGCGCTACGGCACCTCGGGTGGCTACAATCTGAGTTCGTGTCATCCCTATTTCCGCCGCAGCTCTTGGCCGACGCGGAATCTGGCGCTGTGCGGTAATTTCAACATGACCAACACGGCCGAGCTGAACGACAGCTTGATCGCGATGGGGCAGCATCCGATTTTCGCGACGGATACGCAGGCGTTGTTGGAGAAAATCGGGTTCTTCCTCGATGAAGAACACGAGGACATCTACCGTTTCCTGCGCACCCGCGGACTCGCAGGCGCGGAAATTTCTCGGCAGATTTCAGAAGACCTCGATATCTCGCGCGTGATCAAGCGCGCGTCGGCGAAGTGGGATGGTGGATACACGCTCTGCGGCTTGATCGGCAACGGCGACGCTTTCGTCGCACGCGATCCGGCGGGCATTCGGCCGTGTTTCTATTTTCAAAACGACGAGGTGGTTGCGTTCGCCTCCGAGCGCGCGCCGCTGTGCACGGTCTTCGATCTCTCCGTCGAGCAAGTGAAAGAAGTGGAGCCCGGTCACGTCGTGGTGATCAAGAAGCGTGGCGCCGTGAGTTCGACGCCGTTCCGTGATCCGCTGCCGCGAGCCTCGTGCTCGTTCGAGCGAATTTATTTTTCGCGCGGCAACGACCTTGATATTTATAAAGAACGCAAAGCGCTCGGTGCGCGTCTCGCCGATCAGGTGCTCAAGGCGGTGAACCACGAATGGGGTGACACCGTGTTCGGGTTTGTGCCGAATACGGCCGAAGTCGCGTACTTGGGGCTGGTTTCCGAGCTGCGCACCCGACGGCGCGACGAGGTGAAAAAGGCGATTTTAGAAGCGTCCCAGCAAGGCAAGCTGACGGAGGCGTTGCTTGACGATCTGATTCTGCGCAATTGGCCGCGCGGGGAGAAAGTCGTCAGCAAGGACATCAAGATCCGGACCTTCATTGGACAGGAGAGCATGCGCAATCAGCTCGCGAGCCACGTGTACGATATCACCTACGGCTCGGTAAAGCCGACGGATAATCTCGTCTGCGTCGATGATTCGATTGTGCGCGGCACAACGCTGAAACGGTCGATCCTGCGCATTCTTTCGCGCTTAAATCCGAAGAAAATCGTCGTCGTTTCGACCGCGCCGCAGATTCGCTACCCGGATTGCTACGGCATCGACATGTCCGAACTCGGCAAATTTATCGCGTTCGAGGCGGCGATTTCTCTGCTGAAGGAGCGCGGTCAAACCGAGTTGATGGCTGACGTTTACGAACAATGCCGCGATGAAGTGGCCCGTGGCGGCGTGGTGAATCACGTCTCGAAGATCTACGAGCCATTTACGCCCGAAGAGATTTCCGAGCGGATCACGAAGTTGGTGTGGCCGAAAAACATTCCGTGGGATGGTCCGATCGAGATCCTTTTCCAGACCGTGGACAATCTTCATGCGGCGCTGCCGGAGCATAAAGGCGACTGGTATTTCACTGGCAATTATCCGACACCAGGCGGTTATCGCGTGGTCAATCAAGCTTACGTCAACTACTACGACCGCAGCGAAGGCCGGTCTTATTAAGGGCGCGGCTGTTTTTCTCCGCTCTATCTGCATTCATTATGAGCCTCAGTTACGAATCCTCCGGCGTTTTTTATCACCAGCTCGATGCGTTCAAGCGCGCGTGTCAGAAAGCGGCGAAGGGGACGGCGAGCCTGTTGACGAGTCACGGCTATCGCGAACCGGCGACCACGCGTGGGGAGAGCTCGTACTTGATGGAGGCCGATGACCATTATCTCGCGCACGTCGAGGAAGGGTTGGGCTCGAAGAATCTCGTGGCCGACGCGGTCTATGCACAGAGTAAGCGCTGCTTTTACCGAGAGATCGGAATCGATACCGTCGCAACGATGGTGAACGATTTGATCACGTGCGGTGCGCTGCCGATTTCGGTGGCCATGCATGCGGCGGTGGGAGACTCGAAGTGGTTTGCCGACGATCTCCGTTCGAACGATCTTGTCACTGGTTTTGCTGAGGGGTGCCGGCTCGCTGGTGCGGTCTGGGGCGGTGGTGAAACGCCGACGCTCAAAGGTATTGTTAATCCGGATACGATTGTATTGGCGGGTTCGACCGTTGGAAAAATCGCACCGAAAGCCAATCGCATCGAAGCCAATCTGCGCGATGGCGACTCGATCATCTTCCTCGCTTCATCCGGTGTGCAGACGAACGGCCTGACTCTCTGCCGGAAGATCGCGGATCAGTTGCCGGAAGGTTACGCGACAAAACTGCCTGATGGCCGCACTTATGGCGAAGCGTTGCTCGCGCCTTCTGTGATTTATGTCGCGTTTGTGCGCGAATGCCAGCGCCGCGGGTTGAAGTTGAATTATCTCACGCACGTCACCGGTCATGGTTGGCGCAAGCTGATGCGCCCCGAAGAACCGTTTGTTTACGAGATCACGGAAACACGTCCGGTGCCGGAGTTGTTTCGCTTTCTGCGCACGGCGGGCCCGATCGAGATGAAAGAAATGTATGCCACGTTCAACATGGGCGTAGGCTTCGCGGCGTATGTTTCACCTGCGATCGAGACGGAAGTGCTCATGGTTGCGAAAGCCGCCGGTTACGATGCCTGGCGAGCCGGTCACGTGCGCAAGCAAGGCGATCGGAAGGCCGTGGTGATCCCGACGCTCGGCATCGAATTCGAAGGCGAGTCACTGCAACTGCGCTGAGGCCGACGTCCGGCCGTTAAGAGGCGCCGCTTTGCCTCCCCCTGGGAGCGCGGACATTCTTGTCCGCACCTTTAACGCGGCCTTAGGCCGCAGATATTCAAGATCGAAAAAAGAGCGCTGGCGCGCAGATTTTTGAGTGCGGACAAGAATGTCCGCGCTCCCAGGGGGGTGGAGATTTTCGGTGCCTCACTTTCCGCTATACCAAAATCCCCGCAGCCAGTTGTGCCGGTGCAGTCGCTCGACCAACCGTGGCGCCATCTCAGGCAAGTCGCTCACGCCGCAATTGGCTTCGGCCTGCGACACGTTGCGAATGCCTGGGATAACGGTGGAAACAGCGGGATGCGCGAGAACGAATTTAAGCGCAGCCTGAGGCAAGGTGTAGCCGCTGCCGCCGAGGTCTTTCTCGATTTCCGCCACGCGCGCGAGCGTGCGCGGGAGACGGTCGCCGGCGAAATAGTTGGCCCGAAAATCGTCCTTCGCGAAAACCGTGGAAGGGGTAAACTTTCCAGTAAGCGCGCCTTCGTCGAAGGCGACACGTACGATTACGCCGACACCGTTTTCCTTCGCCGCGTCGAGCAGCTCCGCCGCGGGCTCCTGCTCGAAAAGATTGTAGATGACCTGGACCGAATCGACCCAGCCCCCGCGGATCAACTCGATCACTGAATTCTGGTCGTGCTCCGGTGTGGAAATGCCGACCAGTCCGATCTGACCTTCGCGTTGGATATCGCGCAGAATTTTAAATGGCGCGGGATCGCGATTCCACGCGCGAGTCCAAGTGTGCAACTGCAGCAAATCGATTTTGCTCACTCCGAGATTTTTGAGGCGCGTGGCAATATTCTCGCGTAGATATTTTTCCGAGTAACGTGCCGTCGCGGAGTCGTACGGGGACGGTGGCCAGTTGCCTTCCGACGGCGGGGTTTTCGTCGCGACAAAAATATTCTCCTGTTTCCCTGACGCTTTACGCGCGCGCAATACCTCGCCAATCAAACGCTCGCTGCGGCCATCGCCATAACCCGCGGCGGTGTCGATGAACGTGCAGCCCAGATCCAGCGCGCGATTTAACGCCGCCAATGAGTCAGCATCTTTCTGCTCGCCCCAAGACCCGCCGATGGCCCACGCGCCGAAACCGATTTCCGAAACCTTGAGGCCATGTTTGCCGAACGCGCGATATTTCATGCTGTCGATGTTTTTGGACAACAGAGCGAAGCTCGGTCAATGACGTCAACCCAGCTCCGAGGATCGAGAAAACAATCAGTAGAGAAGAATCAGCAAAGCCTGAGAAGGAATCGAAGGATTCATCGCATGGCGTGCGATCTCGCATCGATCCGTCCAAAGCTGAAAGATTCACGCCCCTGGGAGCGCGGACACTCTTGTCCGCACCTTTAACGCGGCCGTAGGCCGCAGATATTCGAGATCGAAAAATAAGCGCGGGCGCACAGATTTATGATGGCGGACAAGAATGTCCGCGCTCCCAGGACGGAGGGCGCATCAATATCCTGCCGCCGCGACCGCACGCACGGCGATTTCGAGATCGTTGATCCCGCGCATGCCGCTCACGCCGATCGAAATCTTCGCGCCGTTTTTCAGCGTGATCGGTTGGCCACCTTCCCAGCCGATCAGATCGGGATGGCTAATGTTGCCGTGCTTCGACTCGTCGATCGTGCGATTGAAGACTTCTCGCTCGTAGTCGAAGGTCTTCATTCCCGTGATCCAAACTTGGCTGGCTTTGACCCAGGCGACGCGAAAAAGGTCACGCTTGCGTGGAGTGGTGGGACCCAGGAAACGGCCATAGACATGTCCGTCGGCATCGATGATGCAGACGCCAAGATTCCCCGTCGAAATTGCGGCGTCTTCCGGATTCTTCAGATATTCGGGAAAGAGCACCTCGATTTGCGCGATAATCTTGAGCGCGGCAGCAGCGATTTCCGCGGTGGAGGGCGACGAGGTGGAAGAGGATTCGGAGACCATGAAAAATGGGGGATGAAGAACGGTTCAGTTGTCCACTGTGCCAGGTTTCTATCGTTAGGACCGATTGGAAAACGGGTTTGTTTACCGCGCGGTCCAACCGCCGTCGATCATCAACGTGGTTCCCGTGATCATCGCGGACGCCGGCGAACAAAGGAAAACCACTGCGCCCGCGACGTCGATCGGGTCTCCGACTTTGCCGAGTGGAATACGCGCGAGTAGATCCTGACGAAAGGTCTCATCCTGAAGCCACTTCACAGTGCCGGGGGTGCGAATAAACGTGGGAGCCACGGCATTGACATTGATGCCATGCGGGCCCCATTCGACCGCCAAGCACTTCGTCAGGTGAGCGATCGCGGCTTTGCTCATGCAATAAACCGACTCCGTCGGCAACGCGATGAAGCCTGCTTGCGAGCTGAGGTTCACAATCCGTCCGCTTTTGCGCGCGAGCATGACGCGACCCACTTCCTGACTCATGAAGAACGTGCCTTTGACGTTAACCGACATGGTCAGATCGAAATCGGCTTCGGTGACATTTTCGGCGGCTGCGGGCGGTCCCAGGCCCGCATTGTTTACCAGAATATCGATGCGGCCGAATTCGCTGAGGCTTTTTGCAACCGCGTCTTTGATCTGCGAGTGATCGGTGACGTCGAGCTGGACCGGGAAAACCCGCCGGCCTGTGGCGCGCACCATCTCGGTCGTGCCGCTGTCTTGCTTCAAATCGCGCAAACCGAGGATGATGTCTGCGCCGGCGGCGGCGAGCGCGAGGGCGCAACTCCGACCGATGCCGCGGGCAGCGCCCGTCACCAGAGCGACTTTATCATGAACATCGAATTTCGGTGCTTCCGGCGGCGCGGACAAGAGCGAAGCGTTGGCAATGGAGGTAGGCACGCTCGAATCTGTTCAACGAGATTTGCTCGAGGTCAAGGCAAGGTCCGTAACAAGTTTGCGACTCATGAATCAGGTTAGGGGCCAGCTCCTCTTGTCGGGGCACGAGAGGGCGAAGGCAATGCCTGGGACTGGCAGAACGAGAGAGGAGCAACTTTTCGAGCGGAGCTTCGTCTTGCCAAACGAGACGGTTCATTTCAGTCTCGTTTATCCCCAATACTTATGGCCTGCAGAGATCTCACTCGCGGTCAGTGGCGAAGAGGGCAGGGATGTTTTCCTTTCTCGATCGCACTGCGTTCGTTCAGCCTCAGCCTAGCGGTTGTGGCTTTTTTTGGCCTTTCGGCTTCGATGCTACGGGCTGGATTTCATTTTCATTCGCTGGATGTGATGACCGTCACAGACATGAAGCCCGATGGTAGGAAGTTTCCAGTCCCGACCAAGGAGCACCCGATTTATTATGAAGCCATCAATGCGGGCTTTAAGGATTGGGGTCGACCTGTCGCGGGCGACAAGGAGCCTAATATGAAATTAATGCAGGACACGGTGGTGCGCGCACTCGCGAGGAATCACTACCTGTCCGCCGATAAGACGCACGAAGCCACGGAGATTATCGTCATGACCTGGGGCACGATGTACACCGGTGGGCTGAGCGTGGGTCCTCCGCCGGCACTGCGATTCTTGGCCGGAGACAAATATATGGACGGTGGGGACGAGTCGGATGAAAAAGGATTCATGAGCGTCCAGCACGTGGGACGCAGAATCATCCCGGCGTTGGGACAGTCCAAACTCCACGACTACGCCACAGCGGATTTATATTTAGCGCTGCTGCGGGCTTACAGCACCCGCGAAGCGAACGCGGGGCATATCGCCGAACTTTGGGAAACACGAATTGCGTGCCCGTCGGCCGGTCTGGCATTAGATACGTCATTGCCTTCCATGGTCCAGTTGGCAGCTCCTCATATTGGCGTGGATATGAAGGATGCGGTTTTCACTACCCCGGAAAAGGCGCTCCATGAAAATATCGAGCTTGGCGATCTCCAGGTGCTCGATGTCGACGTCAACGCCGCCCACGTCACGCCCTTGGATGACTTGTTAAAGGAAAAAGAAGACGCACGTACTGGCAAGGATGCCGGTAAGCCCGCGCCTCCGGCTTCGCCCGCTCGACCGGCTGGCCCAAGTCGTTAAACCTGGAAATCGCGACCGGCGGAATGAGCGTATCTTAGGTTAATTAAAGTTACGTATCAGACGGCAAAATCCTTTGGCTCCCTCGCGCGATCATTTCTGCTGTTCGCTAGTTTTAAGGACTCTGTCAAAGACGGTGAAAGCGATGGCGGAGTCCCTTCAGTTCGAATGGGGCGAGCCGATGGAAAATCGTGCATCACACTTTCGCTCCTGGTCGCCGCCAGTCTGCTCAACCTAGCCACGGTCACTGGCCTTTTTCGCGCGCTTCGATGCGTTTTCCTCAGCCGGCCGTTCAGACCGTGCCGGTGGCGCAGAATCCGATTTTGCCTGCGCCGTCCCAGGACCCACAGGTCAGCTTTTTCGAAGGACGGTACTATTACTGCGAGTCAACGGCCGAGGGGATTTTTCTTCGCGTCTCGGCCGACTTTCTAACGTTTGCTCATGCGCCGCGAATTCGGATTTGGCAGCCGTCCCGACGTGGACTGTGCTCAAAATCCATTTGGGCTCCCGAACTCCATTTCTTTGACGGAAGACCGTATGTCTACTTTGCCGCGGACGACGGGAGAAACGAGAATCATCGGATGTGGGTGTTGGAAGGAAAGTCGGACAGCCCTCTCGGAGATTACCATGCACCGCGCCGACTGGAAACCAGCGGTTGGGCGATCGACGGAACCGTGCTGACAGGCGGAAGCGGCGAGCGATACTTCGTCTGGTCCGGTTGGGCTGGACGCAAAGACGGGCAGCAAAATCTATATCTCGCGCGGATGGCTTCGCCCACGAAGCTTTCGAGTCGGAGGGTGCTTTTGACGACCCCGACCCAAACTTGGGAACGCGGCGGCATGCCGATTTGCGAGGGACCACAAATTCTTCAACGTAACGGACGAACCTTTATCGTCTATTCGGCGAGTGCGTCGTGGACTTCTGAATACTGTTTGGGGCTTCTCGTTCACGAAGGTGGGTCTTTTACCGATCCAAAAGCCTGGCGGAAAATGGGGCCAATTTTTTCCAGCAACGAGCATGCGCTGGGCGTTGGGCATTGCGGATTCCTGCAGACGCCTTCCGGGGAGGATTGGTTATTCTATCACGCCAAGCAAACGCGGGCGCATGGTTGGACCGACCGCGAAGTCCGAGCGCAATTGCATTCCTGGACGGTGGACGGATTGCCTGATTTGGGCTCGCCCGTGCCGCGTGATCGTCCGATCTGGCGGCCATCGGCCAAGCCGGACCGACTGCTTGGACTCGCGAGTTGACGGTTTTCGAGGATTTTTCGGCTACTCCACTTGAGTTGCCATCAACCGCGCACAGGTTAGCCGTCTCATGGCGACCTCGCTGGTTTATCATAATCCCGTTTGGTCGGGTTACCTTGCGGATCCATTTGTTTTTCGGTATTCAGGGAAATACTACGCTTACGGGACCGGGTCGGACGAGGGAAACGGAAGGCAAGGGGACGGACGGGTTTTTCCTGTGTTGTGCTCGGATGATCTGGTGCATTGGAAGCCGTTAGGGGGGAGCCTCGTCCCTTATCTTTCCGATCTTTCCATTGCGTACTGGGCGCCGGAGGTCGCTGAGCGAGACGGCGTGTTTTATCTTTATTATGCGGCGAATGGACGCCTTCGCGTCGCTACGGCGACTCACCCGGCCGGCCCGTTTGTAGACAGTGGAAAAGACTTGTTTCCGGAAGAACCTTTTTCGATCGACGCGCATCCGTTTCGCGATCCGCACGACGGTCGATGGTACCTGTTTTTCGCCAAAGATTTTTTCGATGGACGGGTAGGAACCGGTGTCGCGGTCGCCGAGTTGAACAATGACATGGTGACGCTGAAGGGGCCGTCGCGCCTGGTGGTTCGTGCCAGTAGCGATTGGCACATCTACGAACGAAATCGTTTTTGGTATGAGCGACATTGGGATGCTTGGCACACGGTCGAAGGTCCCTTCGTCGTGCCGCACGACGGGAAGTATTATTGCCTTTATTCGGGGGGAAATTGGCAGGGGCCGGACTACGGAGTAAGCTATGCCGTGGCCGATCATCCGCTTGGACCCTATATTGATGAATGGAGTCTTGCAGGTCCCGCTGTATTGAAAGGCACTCCGGGAAAAGTGCTGGGACCGGGGCATAATTCCGTGGTTCTCGGCCCGGATGGAAAAACCGAGTTCGTGGTCTACCACGCCTGGGACGTCGCCAAAACGGCGAGGCGCATGTGCATCGACCCGCTCGCGTGGCGAGAGGATGGACCTCGTTGTCTAGGACCTTCGATCGATTCAGAGTTATTTTTGGCGTAGCCCGGGTTGCATCTGCGGAGTTTTTTTCCTGCGCGCTGTGCACCGTAACGGTCCGCGCCTCTTGTCTTTTGAGCTGCCGTGGGCAACGTCTGCGGCGTGTCGCGCCGCCAACCCAGCAAAGAAGAGGCTCAACTCGAACGCTTGCCCAAAGCGAAACTCAACAAGGAATCGTTCGGGCAGATGATCGCATTTTTTCGGTATATCAAACCGTATCGGAAGCGTTTCATTTTTGGCCTTTGCAGTCTGTTTGTCGGAAGCAGCATGGCCCTGGTTTTCCCTATGCTGTCGGGCGGGCTCGTGGACGCCGCGATGCACCCGTTGGGGGCGAAGCTTCCGCTTTTCGGCACGCTTCATCTCAACCAAATCGCTCTGGTTCTAATCGGCACAATAACGATTCAGGCATTGGGCTCATTCGGCAGCGCACTCTCGTTCAACACGGTTGGCCAATCGGCTTTGGCCGATGTGCGCGGCGACACATACCGGCGTCTGATCGGACTGCCGATGACGTTTTTCACCCAGCGACGTGTCGGCGAGTTGGCGAGTCGCGTATCCACCGATATCGCACAAATCGAAAGCGCTCTGGTCGACGCGCTGCCGCAGCTATGCCGGCAATCGATTTTTCTTTTCGGCGGCATCGTCCTCATCGCGCTGACTTCGGGCAAGCTGACCTTGGTCATGCTCGCCACACTGCCCATCTTGATCGCAGCGGCGGTGACGTTTGGACGGAAAATGCGTGGCCTTTCGCGGACGACGCAGGATCGCCTTGCCGACACGGGTGTCGTCGTTGAAGAAACGCTGCAAGGCATTGCCAGTGTGAAGGCCTTCGCGAACGAGTCGTTCGAAGCGGCGCGCTACCAGCACGCGAACAATCAAGTCCTGACGGCCGCGTTGCGGACGGCGAAATGGCGCGCTGCTTTCGTCGCATTTATTATCGCTTCATTGTTCGGAGGAATTGTCATCGTGTTGTGGTTTGGCGCGCGCCTTTTGCAAAACGGGGAAATTACTCCAGGCGAGCTCACGCGTTTCGTGCTGTACACCACTTTTATTGCTGGGGCGATGGGACAGGCCGCCGAGTTGTTCACTCAAATTCAGAAAACGATCGGAGCGACGCAACGCGTGCGCGAACTTCTGACCGAGCCAACAGAATTATCCGTTGTTGATCTGGCGTCATCTCAGTCTGGGCCCGCTGCTGCACGCGTGCAGGGCCGTGTCGAATTTCGTGGCGTGAGTTTTCGTTATCCCTCGCGTCCTGAAATGCCGGTCCTGACCGATGTGAACTTGCTCGCTGAACCGGGCGACGTGGTCGCTTTGGTCGGTCCGAGCGGCGCAGGCAAGTCGACGATCACCGCCTTGCTGCTGCGTTTCTATCGTCCGGCCACGGGTGCGGTCTTGATCGATGGGCGAGACGCTTGCGAGTACCCGCTAGCTTGGCTGCGGTCGCAGATGGCGTTGGTGCCGCAGGATGTCCTTTTGTTTGGCGGAACGATCGCGGAGAACATTGCTTACGGGAAGCCGGGGGCGACCGAAGAGGAAATTGTAGCGGCAGCGAAACAAGCCAATGCGCACGACTTCATCATTGGTTTTCCCGAACGTTATCAAACCCTCGTCGGCGACCGCGGGATTAAACTGTCTGGAGGGCAACGTCAGCGCGTCGCCATTGCGCGAGCGATTTTGAAGGACCCGGCGATTTTGATCTTGGATGAAGCGACGAGTTCGCTCGACAGCGAGAGCGAACGCCTGGTGCAGGAAGCGCTGGAAACTCTGATGCGGGGCCGAACGACCTTTGTTGTCGCCCATCGCCTTGCGACCATTCGCGACGCGGATCGGATTGCGGTGCTCGATCACGGACGCATCGTCGAAATCGGCACGCACGACGAATTGTCCGCGCGAACGGACGGACTCTATCAACGGCTCAGTGCCCTGCAATTTCAGGGCACCTGATTGGGAGACCGCGCGAATTCTGCCTGGGCAAGAGCGAGTTTTTCGACCGTTTGGGCAAGGGCGAGAGCAGAGGCGTCGGAGTAAAAACGAACGTCGTCGGAAATAGCTTCGAGCGTGGCGCGCACGATCTTCAAATCTTCATCCAGGATCTGGCGAGGTAACAGAGTCTTCGGCTCCATGAGAAGTTGTGACGAGCTGGCGGGAGAATAGTTTCCTTAAAATTTTGAAAGAATCGCGGCGGGAGTGTCACAAAACAAAACGGTTTGCCGGGACAAAGTCCTCATCGAGCCATCGGGATTTCCTCTCATTTGCACGCGGGCGCGGTTTAACCGCGAAAAAAACCGCCCGGCTGTTTGAAAAAATGCAATCGGCGCGTGAGCTGGAAACGATCGTCTCAGGTTCCTGCCGTGAACGGTTCTGTATGCCAAACGCCACCTCCTCATCATCGACGCAAAATCCTCCGCACGAGGACCAGGAAAATTCCAACGACCAGAAAAATCAAAAGCCGGAGGCTGGACGAAATCCTGGCGAGCAAAAGCCGAAGGGAAAACCGTGGTATAAAAAACCATTGGTCGCGGGGTTCGTCTTTCTCGTGCTCGTCGTTGTTGTAGTGGCAGGAACACTACTTTGGCTGAATTCGAAGAAGTACGAATCGACCGAAGATGCGGAGATCGATGTCGACAGTCAGCAGGTCAGTCCTCGGGTCGCCGGCCGAATTTCCAAGATTTTTGTCAACGATAACGAGGAGGTTGCAGCGGGCCAAACCCTCGCCGAACTCGATCCGGCCGACTATCAAAGTCAACTCCTCCAGGCGCAGGCTTCCTCTGCGCAAGGTCAGGCGCAAGTTGCCCAGGCCGAGGCGCAGAAGGTGGTCTTCGAAGCGCAAGTGGATCAGGCGCGCGCCAACTTTGGCGTCGCTCAAGCGAGCGCGGAAAACGCGCAGAGTCAGCTCACCCGTTATCAAGCGCTGCGTGCGGACAATGTCGGCGCCGTTTCTCAGGAACAGCTCGACAACGCGATCGCTGCGCAAAAAACCAGCACGGCTCAAGCGGAGGCTGCGCGCAAGGCCGTCGCCGCCGCCGAAGCGCAACTGAAGTACGCCGATAGTATGATCGAGGCAGGCCAAGCCGGAGTGAAAGCGGCAGAAGCCAAAGTGGAGCAGGCGAAGTTGAATCTTGGATACACGAAAATCGTCGCTGGCATTTCTGGGCGAATTTCCCGCAAGCAAGTCGCGCTCGGCAACAACATGGCTCCCGGCACGCCGATCATGGCCGTGGTCCCACGCGAAGTCTATATCACGGCCAATTTCAAGGAAACCCAACTCGCGCGGATGCGCCGCGGTCAACCCGTGAAGGTGCACGTCGACGCTTATCCGGACATGGATCTCGCGGGACACGTCGACAGCTTTCAAGCAGGCACGGGCCAAGCCTTCAGCGGTTTGCCGGCGGAAAATGCCACCGGTAACTGGGTGAAGGTGGTGCAGCGCGTGCCGGTTAAAATCGTTTTGGATCAACTTCCGAGCGATCCCGAGCGCCGCCTGGGACCAGGCATGTCGGTCGAAGTGAAGGTATCGATCGAGCCCTGACTGCTGCCGTCGCGCATGCCTGCTCCCGATCACGCTTTTTCGATGGAGCGCTCCGCCGCCGGTGCGCACAACCCGTGGCTTGTCGCCGTTGTGGTCTCCATGGCGACGTTCATGGAGGTGCTCGACACGAGCATCGCGAACGTCTCGCTCCAACACATCGCTGGGAATCTCTCGGCCACGCAGGACGAGAGCACGTGGGTGTTGACCAGCTATCTTGTGAGCAACGCGATCGTTTTGCCGATCTCGGGATGGCTCGCGACAGTGATCGGGCGGAAGCGTTTTTATATGAGCTGCGTCGCGCTGTTTGGCATCAGCTCACTGCTCTGCGGTTTGGCCCCGTCGCTGGGCTGGTTGATTTTATTCCGCGTGATGCAGGGCATCGGTGGCGGAGGCTTGGCGCTAAGTGAACAATCGATTTTGGCGGACACGTTTCGGCCGGACCAACGAGGGCAGGCATTCGCGCTTTACGGCGTCGCCGTGGTGGTTGCACCCACGCTGGGGCCGACACTCGGCGGATGGATCACCGACAACTATACGTGGCGTTGGATTTTTTTGATCAACGTTCCGGTCTGCCTGTTTTCTCTTTTCTTGAGTTGGCGCATTTTGGTCGATCCGCCCGCAGTGAAAAAGGATCGCGAGAAGGCGCTGCACGGTGGTCTGAAAGTCGATTATCTAGGAGTTATCTTGGTCGCGGTTGGGCTCGGCTGCCTGCAGGTTGTCTTGGATAAAGGGCAGGAGGACGATTGGCTGTCGTCGAAATTTATTCTGGTCTTCGCCATTATCGCCGCGATGTCGTTATGTTTTCTCGTGATCTGGGAATTCATTTTCGAGGCGCCGATTGTCGATCTGCCGCTGCTCAAAGATAAGAGTTTCGCCGCATCGATGGCGGTGATGTTCACGACCGGGTTTATTCTCATCAGCACAACGCAGATTCTGCCGCAATTCATGCAAGTGATGATGGGCTACACCGCGACAGAAGCGGGGCTCGCTTTGACGGCTGGAGGAGCGGCGACGCTGATCATGATGCCAATTGTCGGAGCGTCGTTGAAAAAAATTCAGCCTAAGTACCTGATCGTTCTCGGGCTCGTGATCGAGTGTCTGGCTTGTCTGCATCTGCACACGCTGGATGCGTCAGTCAGCTTTCATCAACTCGCGTGGGCTCGGGTTTTTCAAGCGGTGGGACTGCCATTCCTGTTTGTACCGATTTCGACCGTGGCCTACGCCGGACTTCCGCCGGGCAAGAGCAACAGCGCTTCCGCTCTGATCAACACGATGCGCAATCTCGGCGGCAGCTTCGGGATTTCGGTGGCGATTGCATTTTTATCGCGGCGCGGACAATTCCATCATGCGCGTTTGGCGGAACTGATGAGCGTCTACAGCCGCGGTTTTCAACAGTACGCGAAACTGTCGCTCGCGCAGCTCGATCAAATCGTGCAACGGCAGGCGATGCTGATGAGCTACATCGATATTTTCTGGTTTCTTACGTTGATGGCGGCGTGCTGCGTTCCTATCGCTTTCCTTCTACGCAAGACCAAGGGCGGTCAGCCCGCCGGTCATTGATCTTCATGAAAGTCACTTCCCGATTTTACGTTTTGGGCGCTGCCGCCGTTTTGGGCGGCTGCACGGTCGGCCCCAACTACACACCACCTCGTACTCAGGTTGCGGATACATTTTCCGAAGTGAAAGTGAAGAACGAAACCGCGGTGCCGGAGAGCCGGATCGTGCCGGGTGTGGACGCGGTGCAGCGCTGGTGGCTGACCTTTCAGGACGACGAACTGGAATCGTTGATCAAGCGGGCGATCGACGGAAATCGCGACTTGATCATCGCCGCCTCGCGCGTGCGGCAGGCGCGCGCCGCGCGTTTGCAAGCAGGGGCGAGTTTGCTCCCAAATGTGAATGTCGATGGTGGATACAATCGCGGTCGCGGATCGCAGAATGTTTCCTTGCCTCTCGGTGGGAGCAGCAGCCCGTCAGGCGGCGGGGGCTCTGATTCGGTTTCGCGCTCGGTTCGCAATCTGGCTTCTTCCAACTCGAGCGATCCGATGCGCACCCGCGCGGATTCCTCGGCTGGAGGCGGTGGCGGTGCCGCGTCAGCCCCAGCCGGAGGCGGTGGACCGGTGGGCCCGCAGAGCCCATTCGGCAACGGCGGTTTGCCGGGAGTGACGACGCAACTCTTTCAAGCAGGTTTCGACGCGTCGTGGGAAATCGATATTTTCGGCGGCACGCGCCGCGAGATTCAATACGCCAATGCCGAAGTGCAGGCGGCAGAAGAGGGACAGCGCGCGGTTCTGGTTTCGTTGATGGGCGAAGTTGCGACCACTTATATTCAATTGCGCACGACGCAGCACCGACTGCAAATCGCGCGAGAAAATCTGCAGGCGCAGCGCGAGATTCTATCGATCTCGCAGGCGAAGTTTAAAGCAGGGTTTCAAACGGAATTAGACGTGGCGCGTCAAATGGCTGAAGTCGCTTCGACCGAAGCGACGATCCCCGCGCAGGAAGCGTCGGAGCGCACCCTGATTCATTCACTCGCGTTCACTATCGGATTGGAGAGCAATGCACTCAGTGACGAACTCGGCGTGGTCGCGCCTTTGCCGAAAATTCCGCTCGAAGTTCCCGTCGGTGTCCCTTCTGACATTTTGCGTCGTCGCGCGGACGTGCGTCAGGCTGAACGCCAGCTTGCCGCTGCGAATGCGATGGTGGGAGTAGCGACGGCGGGTTTGTTTCCGCGTTTCGCGCTCACCGGGACGGCTGGGCTCGATAGCAGTAAACTTGCCGCGCTGCCGCGCTGGTCGAGCCATTATTATTCGATCGTGCCCGGCGTAAGCTGGCCGATTTTGGATTGGGGCAAGGTGCGAGCGAACATCACCGTTCAAAACGAAGCGCAGAAGCAGGCTTTCACCTCGTATGAATCCACCGTGGCGCAAGCGTTGCGCGACGTCGAAGATGCCCTCGTCAAATATCGCATGGAGCAAGTCCGCCGCGCTTCCCTCGAAGACGCGGTCAAGGCGGCGAATAACGCGTTCATGATCGCGCGACAGCAGTTTCAACACGGCCTCGCCGATTCGACGGTGGTGCTCGACGCGCAGCGCTCGCTCCTCACCTCGCAGGATCAACTGGCAGAAAGCGAAGGAGCGATCCGCGCCGATCTCGTTTCGCTCTATAAAGCCCTCGGCGGCGGCTGGGACACTTGACCGATAGCAGGGTCGGGCCGTTTCCCGTTCTCGCCGAGAACAGGTAAATCTTCGCTTCGCTTCCGAACTCAGGTCGGCAAGTACGGTCGCTTGAGCGCAGGTTCTTCCTGCTCCCATGGCTGATGTTGACCTGAGCACACAGTTGATCTGCCCCGTTTGCGCGCAATCGCATGCGCCGATCCGCCTGGAACGAGGACAGAAAGCGCGCTGTGCACGCTGCGGAACATTGATGGCACGGCGGAGTTTCGGCGGTCTCAACGCCCCTCTGGCTTTGTCGTTGACCGCACTGATTCTCGCCGTACCCGCGTCGACGTTGCCTTTTGTCACGCTGGCGCGTTTTGGGAACACACGAACCAGTACGTTGCTCTCGGGATCGCGCGGATTGTGGCGCCATCACATGCCGAGCCTGTCGACGTGGGTGCTCTTCTGCGGCGTGGTCGCGCCGCTGCTCGAAATCACTTTTCTTGCGCTCATTCTCACGTGGTGGCGCAGGGATGCGCACGATCACAGTAACCCTTGGGTAAAGGCGGCGCATCAACTCCAGCACTGGTCGATGCCGGAGATCCATGTCTTGGCGGTGCTTGTTTCGTTTTTCAAAATCGGTTCCCTCGCACAGACGACAATGGGGGTCGGCTTTTATTGTTATGCCGCTGCCGCGACAGCGATGCTCGCCGCTTGGCAAACCTTCACGCTCGAGCCCGCTCGCGTGTTGGCCACGCAAGCTGCCACGCCGGAGAAAAAGGAAGCGACGTGACGAACCCGTTCAGCGACCTTCCGCGGAAAGACTTGGCGGCTTCATTCGCCTTGGCTGCGACGGTTATGCTGATCCCCGCGAACGTGCTTCCGGTGATGACCTTTGCGACGGCGGGATCGCCTCCAAACGTGACCACGATTTTCGGTGGCGTCGCCTTGCTGTGGAACGAAAATCTTTGGGCTCTCGCGTTGATCGTTTTCACTGCGAGCGTTGCCGTGCCGGGTTTGAAACTCGGAGGACTCGCATGGCTGCTTTACTCGGTGCGTGGCGGACGTCGGCCGAACTCTCGTCGGTTAACGCGTCTGTATTCGATGATCAATGCAATCGGGCGCTGGTCGATGCTCGACGTTTTTCTCGTCGCTTTCCTGACCGGTGCAGTCCGTTTCCGTAATCTCGCTTCGGTCACACCGATGCATGGCATCATCGCTTTCGCCTCGGTCGTGATTCTGACGATGATCGCGACCCAGTTGTTCGATCCGCGGCTTCTCTGGGAAACAAATGAGGATGATGACCAAACCGATGAAGCCCACACCGCGGAGAATCCGGTTAATTCTAAAGCGCACCAACGCGTCAAACCCAACGCCTAATTTCCAGTTATCTCATGAGCACTCCCAAACCTGTTATTTCGCATGGGCGAACTTTTTCGCTGATCTGGGTTGTCCCGATCATAGCCGTGGCCGTCGCCGGTTGGATGATTTATCGCGAATGGCGCAACCATGGGCCGGAGATCACGATTGAATTCTCAGATGGCAGCGGGATCGAGCCGGGTAAGACAACCCTCGAACACAAGGGCGTCGATGTCGGCTCGGTGCGCTCGGTCGAATTAAAAAAGGATCTCAGTGGCGTGCGGGTGAAACTGCGCCTCGATCGCGATGCGGCCAAACTCGCCGTCGCCGGATCGGAATTTTGGATCGTGCATCCGGAGATCGGTTTTTCCGGTATCAGAGGCTTGGATACGCTGGTGAGCGGCGTCCGGTTGAACGTGCGTCCTGGCAATGGTGCCCCGGCGACGACATTTCGGGGACTCGATAAAACACCGGCGCCGGATAACACAGGGGAGGGGCGTGCGTTTTTATTGCGGGTGGATCGCCTGGGGACGTTGCAGCCGCAGGCCCCTGTGTTTTATCGCGATATTCGAGTCGGAAGCGTGGAGACGAGCCGCTTGACGGAGGATGCGACGGGCGTGGTGATTCGAATCCGCGTGCAGCCCGAGTACGTCGACCTCGTGCGAACGAACTCGCAGTTTTGGAACGCGGGTGGAATTCCGATCAAGATCAGTTTGTTCGGCGCGGAGATTCGCAACACCTCGGTTGAATCCCTTCTCTCCGGAGCGATCTCTTTTGTTACTCCCGATCAGCCCGGCCCGGTTGCGCAAGAAGGCCACGAATTCCAACTGGCGACCGAGGTGAACAAGGATTGGTACAAGTGGCACCCCGTGATCCCGATTCACCCGCCCGACGAGTTGCCCCCGCCGGAGAAAACGTCGAATGCGTTGAAGACGCTGATGAAGAGCTGAGGAAAATCGGAAAGCAAACCCGCCTAAAATTGAGTGATGCGGTAACCTCCGCGGGGGGAGTGCGGTGACTCGTCACCGCCTTGGACGGGCAGATTCATCTGCCCGCAATAGCATGAGTAAGCAGTGTCGCTGGAAGGCGAAATGAATTTCGCCTTCGAAGGAGGTGACGAGTCACCGCACTCCGAGCGGAGCGGTGATCTGTCGCTTTACTTTTTCGCCAGCGCGGCGAGCAGGTTGATGCCATGGGGCGAGCCCCAGCCGGTGCATTCGTCCCAGCCGGGTTTTGCCGGATATCCGCCGACGAGACCCTGGGTATCGTTGTTCCCCGTCGTGATGTCGTGCAGCACTTTCGCGGGGCCGTAGATTTGATAAAGACGCGGATTGAGGTAGCCCACGGGCGCGCCGAGCTTTTGATTGAGCAACGCGATCAACGCAGCCCAAAGCGGAGCGGCCGCGCTGGTGCCGCCCGCGACACCGTTCTTCCCGCCGGAACGCACATAATACCCAGTGTTCGGATCAGCGACCGCGGCGACGTCCGGAACGCCGCGTCCCGTTTTTTTTCCGGGATTCACGCTCACGGGAGCGAGGCTGGCTTGCCAGGACGGAACGGGCTCAACCGAACTGACCCCGCCCCCGCCTGCGCCACCCGCGGTTTGACGGGGACCATCGTTCCAAACTTTCTCGCTCTTGATTTTTCCCGCCGAGGCTTTCAACGACGTACCGCCAACCCCGAGGGAGTAGGCACTCGACGCGGGAAAATCCACATGCGCGTGGCCGTCTTCCGCGTCGTCGCTGGAGCCATCGTCGCCAGATGCGACGCACACAGTTACCCCGAGCGCAGCGGCTTCGTGAAGGGTTTCATTGACATGATTAATAGCTTGTTCCGTCCAGATGAGTTTCCCCTCGGCGAAGCCCCAACTGATCGAAATGACCGAGGGCTTGTTGATCTTATCATGAACGGCCGAGGTTAGAATATCGACCCAGCCTTTCTCCGTAAATTTTGAAAAATAAACCGCGATCGTCGCTTTGGGCGCGAGCGCTCCGGCGACTTCGATATCGAGCATGACTTCTCCGTCGCTGTCAGGATCGACGTTCGGGTGATTCGCGACGGAATCGACCGAGACGGCCAGAATTTTGGGCTCGGCGACTCC
>Ga0068856_100001560_pt1 | contig 23985 bp, 20 predicted proteins | sample KBSCornC62_FD_66595 | JGI IMG/M metagenome (GOLD analysis project Ga0068856, IMG submission 66595) | Corn rhizosphere microbial communities from Kellogg Biological Station, Michigan, USA - KBS Corn C6-2 | ecosystem: Host-associated > Plants > Roots > Rhizosphere > Soil ... | reverse complement strand
GCCAGCACCTGCCCCTTGTTCACGCGCTGCCCCTGCTCGGCGAACGTCTGGAGCACCGGACCGCCGACTTCCGCGCGCACCGTCGCCTGCTCTTCGGGCTGCAGCGTTCCTGAGATCGCCGGCCCCGAGCGGATCTGCTGCGACTTCACGACCGCGATGTTCTCCGGCCCGACGACCATCCCGGCCGGCCCCGTGGATCCGGTGGTCGTGTTGTCTTTCTTGCACGCCGCGAACGTCGCGGCGGCCAGTAAAACCGCGGCCGCGGTCAGGCGGCGAGTGCGAGTGTTCGTCCCTGCCCGGCTCATGGTTGAATGCTCCCGGTGGTGCCCGCCGAACCGCCGGCGGTTGGTGAGGTGGTCGCCGAACGCTGCGGCGTCTGACTCTGCGTCTGCTGTTGCTGCTGCTGCGACTGCTGCTGCGTGGCGCCGGCCGCACCGCCCGTCGCGCTCGCGGTGGTGCCGGTCGTCGCTTGCAGCGGCAGATCGCGCAGCAGCGCGAGCCGCACGCGCGCGACGGCGAGATTCCGCGCCGCCTGCGCGCGGTTGGCGAGCGCCTGCTCGAGCAGGAGCCGCGACTGCGTGAGATCCGTCTGCGTCGATATGCCTTCGCGATAGCGCACCTGATCGATCGCGTACGCTTGCTGCGCCTGATCCGCCGTGCCCCGGCTCGCCTCCCACGTCGACTGCGCTTCCTCCAGCGCGTTCAATGCGACGCGCGTGTCGAGCGCGGCGAACTGGCGCGTCTGCTCGCGCTGCGCGCGCGCCTGCTGGAGGCCTGCCTGCGCGATCAGCTCGTCCCCTTTGATGCGGCCGCCGTCGAGCAGTGGAAAGCTCGTCGACACGCCGACGGTCCAGTTGTTCACGCCGTTGTTGAGACTCGGGAACACCGCCGATGGGAAGTACAGCCGCTGGTAGTTCGACACGAGCGCGAACTGTGGAATGCGCTCCGCGCGCGCGATCGTCACCTGCGCTTGCGCGGCGCGCACGTTCTCGTCCAGCTCCCGCACCGGCGCGCGGTCGGCCGCGAGCGTGTCCGGCGGCGGCGCGTTCACCGCGATCGCCGGCAGCGCCGGCCCGTTCGCCTGCTCGATGCCGGTCGTGAGCCGAAGCGAATCGTCGAGCGACACGTTGAGGAGCTGCTTCAATCGCAGGTACGCCACCTGCCGGTTCGCGCGCGCTTGAATCGCAACGGGCAACTGGTTGTCGTGCGTCACCTGCGCGCGGAGCAGATCGTACTGCGACGCATTGCCGACCTGCCGGGCCACGCGCGTCTGCGCGAGTACCGCTTCCGTCTCGGCGACCGACGAATCGGCGATCGAGACGAGTTGGTCCGCGAGCGCCGCGTCGTAGTACGCCGAGGTCACGTCGAGCGAGACCTGCGCGCTCTGCGCGGCGACCTCGATGTTCGCCGAGCGGAGCTGTGCGTCGGCGGCCCGGTTCTGCGCCGTGACGCGGCCCGCCGTCCACAGGTTCTGCGAGAAGTTGAGCCCGAGCGCCCACTGATTCGTCGCGCCAAAGCTCGTCTTGCTCAGATCGAACCCGCCGGCGGCCGACGGACAGGTCGCCGCCTGCGCGAGCGCCGCCGCGCGCTCCTGCGGCGTGGCGTTGTCGGGGATGAACGGCGTGCAGAGCGACTTGGACGCGACGGGCTGCGGCGCCGTGTCCGCGGGTGCCGAGCTCGCGAAGCTCGAGAACTGCGACTTTAGCGTTTTCGTATAGCCCGCGGTGCCGTTGAGCTGCGGCAGGTACTGGCTGCGCGCCTGATACCGCCCGCCCGTGGCGCGCGTGACGCCCGAGCGCGCGATCTCGATCGTCTGGCTCTGCGTCTGCGCCATGCGCAGCGCGTCGTCGAGCGACAGCGTGAGCGTCGCGGGCGCGGAGCGCGCTCCGGTGCGCTGCTGCGCACCGGCGGCGCCCGCGGCGAGCGTCGCGAGCATCACACTCGCCGCGAGGCCGCGAACGCTCCGACTGGGAGCTGATGTCATGATGGTGATATCGGTGAAAGTCATCGGACGCTCAGTCGCCCGCCGCCGAGCGGACCGCCGACGGTCGCCGGACGACCTCTACGCCGAGAGCGCGCATGAAGATTCGGACGTAGCGCGCCGGCGCTTCGTCGACCGGCGGGAACGCGCGCGGCATCAGGTCGCGGCGCAGCGCGTCGCCGATGATGCAGCTCACGAACATTGCGACCGCCGTCTGGATGTCGCCGTCCGCCGCCGCGAGTCCCATCGAGCGCAGCCGGAGGATGTAGTCGGTGAGCATCATGCCGGCGCACGCGGGACCGCGGCACATCGACATCGCCGACTCGGGCCGCTCCTCGATCTCGCCGAACGAGGCGCGAATGAGCCCGCGGTTCTCGCGCAGGTACGTGAGGATTCCGGCGCACCAGTGCGTCATCTCGGCTTCGGGATCGACCGGATTGTCCGGAAGATCGGGAACCGGCGACTTGGCGACGTGCTCCTGCATCAGCGCCTCGAACAGCGCCGCCTTGGAGCCGAACGTGCGGAAGAGCGTGACTTCGTTCACGCCCGCTTGGATGGCGATGAGCCGTGTGGTGGCGCCGCGGAACCCGTGCTGGGCGTACACTTCCTTCGCGGCGTCGAGTATTCGCTGGCGGATGTCCATAGGGACGCGAAGGCTAATCGGGTCCCGGGCAATGTTGCAAGTGGGTACTTACTTCACGGTGCGCTGCCCTGTCGCGCTACAACGCGGCCCGAATGAACCACGCGAGACGCTGCATCCACCCCGCGTGCCGCGGCACGAACGCATCGAGCGAACGCTGATCGTCGATCCACGTGCTCCGCGCCATGAGATAGAACAGGTCCACCAGCCCCGCCGACGCTTGCACCCCCGACACGATCAACGTCGCCTCGGCGTCGGACACGATCCCGCGCGGATCCTGATTCTGTGAACCCAGGCTGAAGTAGAAGCTGAACCGCTCCCGCTCCGATTCGGGGAGCGACTGCTCGTAGCCGCGGAACATCGCGTCCGTGCTGCGCGTCGCGGCCGTGTCGACATCGGGATCGGAGTAGCCGAGCTGCTCGGCGAATTTTGTCGTCTCTTCCGTCCGCGCCTGCATCGCGCGCGCGAGCACGACGTCCCAACCGGGCTGTCGCACCAGCGTCGTGATCGCCCCCGGGCGCGCGATCATCTGCGATTTCTGATGGAGCTGCGGCTCGCGCGGCCGCTCGTCGCGCGCGATCGACGTTGCGTCCTCGCCGTGCGTCGCCTGCGCCTCGGCGTTGTTCAGAAACGCGAGCGTCTTGTCGTCAAAGGGGATGACCTGCCGAATCCACGGCGCGCGCGCGAGTCCTTCGCGCACCTCGCGCGCGCGGCCGGTGGCGTCGTCCACCTGCGCGTGCGCGGCGAAGATCCCGACGCGGAGGTCGCCGCCCGAGGAGCGGATCTCCGTGGCGAGCGACGTGCGCAGTTGCAGCAGCCGGCCGAGCACTTGGTTCTGGAGCGCCATGAGCGGCGCCTGTGGACTGGGCGCGTTCGCCGCGGCCGGCGCCATCACGTACACGCGGCAGCCGCGCGCCGCCGCGCCGGCGAGCATCCCGGCCCAGGTGTCGCTGAGCCACATGGGATCGGGAACGATGATCACGCTGCCGGGCGGCGCGAGATCGTACAGCATCGCGCGCGCGACCGACGACTCCTTCGCGCCAAAGCCGACGCGGTTCTGCACCTGGAGCGCGCGGCCGACGTAGTCGCCGGCATTGTTCGCCTGCTCCGTCGCCTTGACGTTCGCGACCGCGCGCAGCGGCAGCGGGATCTCGCTAGCCGTGAAGCCGTTGCGGCGGAGCGCCTGGCGCACGGCGCGACGGGCCTCGAGCGTCGCCGGCCCGCGGACGCGGTAGCCGCGGTCTTCCCACGTCGCGCTCGCGTAATGCTCGCCGATGCCGACGCCGGTGATCAGCAGCGCGCCCTTGTATGGATCGGCTTCATTCAAATCATAGAATACCAGTTTTCTATGATCGCGCTCGATGTTGTCCGGCACGAACGGGATGCCGGGGACGATGTGGCTGCTCCGGAACGAGAAGTCCGCCGGCTCCACGATGTTGACGTGCACGGCGACCACTCGCCGCAGCCATTGGCGCGCGTCGCCGCTCGCGGCCGCATCGCGCTGCAGCCGCCTGGATGCGGCGACCGCCGCGCGGAGCTCCTGTTGGCGCGCGATCAGATGCGCTTCGCGCGCGTTGGTCGTATCGCCCGGGAGATGCACCGACGCGTCGAGCGGATCCTGGAGGATGTTCATCCAGAGCCGGTTGTCGCGCGACGCGTAGAAGAATTCGTCTTGCAGGATGATGTATGTGGGAAAGACGCCGGTGCTGTCGTAGCGCTTGACCGCCGCCGTGAGCGCGGGAAGGTACGCGTCCGCGACCATGCTGTACGCCACGTTGTCGACCGCACCCGACGGACGCCGGCCGGTGAAGTCGTGCGTCCAGAGCACGTGGTAGACGCGCGCGGCGTAGATCGAGCGCGCGATCTCGAGCGGCAGATCGGTGCTGCGCAGATATGTCAGCGCGTTGCGATCGGTGAATGGATGTCCGACGGCGCGCGCGACCAGCGAATCGACCTCCGATTGATCGTCGAACTGGTCCGGCGTGAGCGCGAGGTCGAGCGGGAGCCACACGAGTCGCGAATCTCCCGCGTCGCTGAGGAGGCCGCGATACACGGATTGGATCACGCCCATCCACGCCGTGAACGGCGCGGTGAGCGACGGAATGCTCGCTGCCGGAGCATCCAGAGAATCGGCGAGCCGGCGCGCGAAGTCATTCGACGCCGTCGTTGTGAGTGGCGAGAGATCGCGCGCGTTCTCCTTCGCTTCGCCGAACATCGAATCGACGGGAATCAGCACGTCGGCGAGCAGCACGGCTCGCGCTTGCTTCACGGTACGATCGTCGAACAGGCGCGCGAGCGCGGCGGCGTACGCCTTCAACACACCGGTATATCCGTCGGGCTGCGCACGAATCAGCCTTTCCGCGCGCGCGGGGTACGCGTTCGCGTACGCGCCAATCGCGGTCGCGGCGTCGTTGAGCGCTCGCGTGTCGATCGCGGCGACGGGCGCGCTGCCGCGCGGCGACGGCGTGGACGAGTGTGTCGGATACGAGAAGTGCGTACGTCGAGGACGCGTGCGGCCGGCGAGCGGCTGAAAGAGTGGCGCGGTGATGCCGAGCGCGATCGTCTGCGAGCGAGTGGGCAGCCAATCGAGTCGCACCATCGTTCCCGCGCCGATGATGCCGCCGCGACGAATCGCCGTCTGAAAGCTCAACACGGGCGAGACGCGATGTTGCGGCACGCTCCAGTCGATCCCTCCCGCGAGCCCGAACACCTTGCTCTCCGCGAGCACACGCAATCCGTAGTTCCGCGCGCCGACCGCGCCGTACGCTTCACCCGCGCCGCCGAGCAGCCCGGTAAGAGGGTTGGCGATTGCGCGGTCGAGCCGGTACGCGAATACGGGCGCGCGCGATCCGCTCCCGCGCACGGGAGCGAGAATCGCGGCTTGATGTTGCCAGATCGCCGGCTGACCGATGGAGAACACCGGCTCCGGTGTACCGAGTTGCGCGTGCGCGGCCGGACAGATGGCCGCAATGCACAGCACGGCGATCGCGTTCGAGATTCTGTCGTTCACAGCGCTGCCAACCCGAGCAAGAGCCATGCTGAACGCGCGCCGCGGCCGGCGCGGCGATCGATCAATGATCGTGTCGCCGGTGCGTGCGGCGCTCGAGCACCACCTCGTCATTTACGATCATGAACCGGATCACCCGATCGCGCGCCTCCGGGAACTGCTTGGCGCGATCGCGAAATAGGTCGTTCGAGACGATGCTCGCGTTGAGCTCGCGGGCGAACGAGAGGATGAAGTAGTCCGCGTCGGTGCCCGCCGGCGCCTGGCGCACTTCGCCGCGCTCCACGAGCTGCTCGTACGCGCCGGGATCATCGATCTGGTGGCGGAGCGCCGCGTCGACCACGATGATCGGATCGAGTCCTTCCTCGCGAAGCTTGTCGCGCACCGCGATCAAATTGCTCAGCCGCGGAGCGTCGCCTTCCGTCGCGTGCGCGACGTTCGATCCGTCCACGAGGACCACGCCGCGCTCGCTCTGTTCGCGTTGCGCCGTTTGCTGTGTGCTCATTCGCGAATCATCGTATCTGGCGGCCGCGGCGGCGCTCGGCGAGCGAGTCGGCCTTGATCGAATCCGCCGCGGCCATCGCGGTCTGCAGCGTGCGCGCGCGCTCCAGGTCGGCATCGGCATCGGCGTCCGCCGTCGTCACGAGGAGCTGCACTTCTGGCCGCTCCGCCACTCCGATCAACCCCTTCAGGTACGATGCGACGAGCTGCGCGCTGGCGACCTGCTCCGCGACAAAGGCACGATCGAGGTTCTGGCCACCGAGCCCGCGCAGCGAATCGACCCGCGCCTGCAGCGCCGCGGTGATCGAGTCGGCGAGCGCGGGTGCGACGGGTGCGACCCGTAGCACCGCCGCAAGGGAGTCCGCCGTGTGCTGTAGCTTCCCGTGTTCCGCGACCATTGCAGCGGCGAGCGCGCGCACCGTGTCGGAGTGCCACGCGCCGAGCTCGACGTTCGCCGCGTCGATCTGCTTCGCGTTGAGCACGCCGAGCAGCGCGAGTACGTTGCCGTCATCGAGCCATTTGCCGCTCGGCGTCGCCGAGTCCGCTGCGACATCGCCGGGCGACTCTTGCGTCACTGGTTGCGTCCGAGGAATGACCGTCGAATCGGCCACATCACCGTCCGCCGTGTAATCGCCGCCTCCGGCGCACGCGACACTCACCGCGAGTATCACCGCCGCGAGCCCGCCCTGTACCCACCCTGCGTTGCGCATCGACACGTCGCCACACCCTGCTCGATACTGGCTACTAAAACAAGAACGCCTGGACTCTCGCCCAGGCATTCTTATCAAGGAGCGCGCCCGACAGCGCGTGCGGCCGAGCCTGCCGGTCAGGGCGTCTTCTTCGCGCCCTTCTTGGTCGTGTCAGCTCCGCCCGCGGTGGATCCTGCCGTCGCGTTGCCGAGCTTGCCTTGAATATCCTGCGCCTTCGCGAGATGCCCCTGGATCACTGGGATGGCCGACGTGATCAGCGCCTTCAGCGAAGTGTCCTGCGCCGCACCTTGGGCGGTTTGCAGCAGCGAGAGCACGGACTGGTGCACGGCGACTTCGTTATCGATGTACGCCTTGTCCCATGCGGCGCCCTTCGCCTGCGCGGTGAGGCTGTCGGACATTTTCTTCGCGGCCGCGGGCAGCGTGTCGTTCGCCGGCGCCTGCGGTGTCAGGTTGAGCTTCTTCGCGAGATCCTGACCCTTCTGGCGCAGCATGTGGTGATCGCGCGCCATCTGTCGTCCGAACTCCTTCACCTGCGCGTTGGTACCCTTCGTCGACGCGAGCTTTCCGGCCGCGCTGTCGCCGGCATTCGCTTCGTCGAGCAGGGCCGCGATGTTCGCGTCGGTCAATGCGGGCGCAGCAGCGGGTGCCGTGCTCGGTGTGGCGGCTGCGCTCGCCGTGCTGCCGGCGCCAGCGCCGGTCGTGTCCGCGTTGTTGGATCCTTTGGAGCACGCCGCGACGAGTGCGCATGCGCTGAGTAACGTGATACCACGCGAAAGGCGAATCGACATAGTTCCTCCGTACGAGTTGCGCGCCGCGGCGGGCACCGCAGCGGCGCTCCAGCCCTGGCAAAATCCGTACGCGTCAGCTTGCTGACCGTCGAAAAGTCGTTGGACGATGCGCGTTAAGAAATGTGGAATCATCGCGCCTGTGCGGTGTATCACACTCTGCGCGTCACGACACCGGTGTCGTGTTCGTGTGTTGCACTAGCGAGCTGGAGAGGCACTGTGCGCGGTCAAACGCTTCGTAATGCATTGCTGTTGGCGGTCGCCGCCGTATCGGCATCGCTCGAAGTGCCCAGACTTCAGCACGAGTCGCTTGACGCGGCCACCGCCGCGATCGCGAACGCACCCGCGGCGATCGGACGCGCCGTCGCCAACGCGGCGTCGCACGCCGGCGAGAGCCACCTCGGCTTCGACACGAACATGTATCCTGGCGACAAGGCGATGTCGGCCTGGAAGCGCGACGGCCAATACGAGTGGGTCGGCTACTATCTCCAAGCGCCCTGTCACAAGGATGAATCGTGGTCGGGTGAGCGACAGCACCTCGTCGACAACGGCTGGGGCCTCGCCGTCATCTACGTCGGTCAGCAGACGTGGGGAAAACGTCTCGACGCGGCGGGCACGACGGGCAGCAAGACCTCGCATGCGCAACGCCATTCGTCGCGCTCACACAAAAAGCGTTCGACGCACACGATGCGGCGCAGCTCGAAGACCCCGGTCGCGGCGGCGAGCGACCGCTGCTCCGCATCGTTCGTGAACGCCGCGCACGGAACGCTCGATGCCGCGGACGCGATCGCTGAAGCGCAGCACGAAGGCTTCCCCCGCGGCACGGTCGTGTTTCTCGACGTGGAATACATGGACGTGCTGCCGCAGCCGATGCGCGACTACTACCGCGCTTGGGCTCGAGCGCTCCTCGCCGACGGCCGATATCGCCCCGGCATCTACGCGCACACACACAACGCCTCCACGATCTACGACGACGTGAGCGCCGTGTACGCGAGCGCCGGCATCGGCGACGACCCGCCGTTCTGGATCGCCGGCAAGGGCGACTTCTCTCCGGACAGCAGCCTTCCGACCGAAGTCGGCCACGAGTTCGCATCGGTCTGGCAGGGGATGCTCGACGTGGTGCGCACGCACAATGGCGTGCGGCTGCCGATCGACATCAGCGTCGCGAGCGTGGCGTCGCCGAGTCTCGTGCAGTAGGGCGCCGGGAAGCGGCGCGTACGGTCGGCGGCTGCGCGCCTGTAGGGTCGCTGCGCTGTAGGGTCGCGTCGGCGGCTGCGCCGCCTCGCTGATGTACGGCCTTCGGCCGCGTCACGGCGTCACGCCGTTTCAGTCGCCGCAGGCGACGTACTACAGCGAGGGCCCGGTACGGGCCCGACGCGACCCTACAGGTGCGCCGACCCTACAGCGAGCGCCAGCGAGCGACCCTACTCGCCCTCAGTCCCCAGGTTCCGGCACCACCACCACCGCATGCGCCCGTTCCCTCGCCCCGAACCGCGCCGCCAAGCGCTCTCGCCACTCATCAAGAATCTCATAAATCGTCGGAATCACGACGAGCGTCAGAATCGTCGAGGTGATCACGCCGCCGATCACCGCGCGGCCGAGCGGCGCGCGGAAATCCGCGCCTTCGCCCAGGCCGAGCGCCACCGGGATCATGCCCGCGATCAACGCGAGCGTCGTCATCAGAATTGGGCGCAGTCGAATGCGGCCGGCTTCGATCAACGCGTCGCGCCGGCTCACCCCGCGATCCTTGTGCGCCCACTTCGCGAAGTCGATGAGCAGAATGGCATTCTTCGCCACGATGCCCATCAGCAGAATCACGCCGATCAGGCTCATGAGGTTGAGCGTGTCGCGCGTGACAATCAGCGCGACCACCACGCCGATCAACGACAGCGGCAGCGAGATCAGGATCGCGAGCGGATCCAGGAAGGAGCCGAACTGCACGACGAGTATGAGATACATCAGCATCACCGCGATCCCGAGCGCCGCGAAGATGCTGCCGAACACCTCGTTCTGACTTTCCGTTTGCCCGCCGGCCGACACGTGATAGCCCGCGGGCAGCCGGATCTGGTTCACGCGCTTCATGACCTCGGACGAGACGTTGCCGAACGACGCGCCTTGTGTATTCGCGCCAATCGTCACGACGCGCTGCCGCTGATAGTGATCGATCTGCGACGGTCCGCTGCTCGGCGTGATCTCGGCCACCTGTCCGAGGGGGACGAATGAGGCGGTGCCCGCGGGAACGGTGCCCGTGCCCGCCGCGGGCGCAGGCTGCGCCGGCGGCGTGACGACCACCGGAAGCTGCGCGAGATCCGCGGCGTTCTGGCGCGCCGACGCGGCGAGCCGCACGTGCACGTACCGTGAGATGCCGGCCGGATCGACCCACGTCCCCGCGTCCACCCCCGCGAACGCGAAGCGCAGCGACGACGCGAGCTGACTCAGGCTCACGCCGAGCACGCCCGCCAGCCCGCGGTTCACGCGGACGTTGAACTCCGGCTTCTGCCCGCGCGTCGACAGTCCCACGTCGACCGCGCCCGGAACGGACGCCACGACCTTCTCGATCTCTTCCGCGTACTGATTGAGAATATTCTGATCGGGCCCCTGGAGCTGGAGCTGCAGCTCCTTCTGCGCGCCGCCAAAGCCGGACGCGTACGTGTACGCCGTCGCCCCGCCGACCGCGCGCATTTCCGTGCGGAGCGTCTGCGCGAGATCCTCCTGGCTGATCGAGCGCTGGCTCTTCGGTACGAGACGCACGTAGATCGAACCCGCGTCCACCTCGCCGGAGCCCGACGAGCTGCCCGTCGTGGTGTACGTGTACGCCACTTCCTTGTGCGCGCGAACGAGTCGCGCAATCTCTTCCGACTTGAGCGTCGTGTAATCGAGGCTCGAGCCCGGCGGCGTCTCGATCGCGATGTTCAACTCGCTCTGGTCGCTCACCGGTACGAACGCGAATCCGCCGATCACGATCTGGAGCACGATCGCTCCGATGAACGACGCGATCGCGAGGCCGACCATCGTCCACCGGTGGTCGAGCGCCCACGCGATCAGCCCCTTGTAGCGCTCCGCCTGCCGGTCGAACCAGAGGTTGAACCGCTCGAGCGCCCGCGCCACGGCGTTGCGGCGGTCGTGTGCTTCGAGCTGCGGATCGGGCCAGTACGCCGACAGCATCGGGTCGAGCGAGAACGACACGAACAGCGACACGAGCACCGCGCAGGCGATCGTGAGCGCGAATGGCTTGAACCACTGCCCCGCGATCCCCGGCATGAAGCCAACCGGGACGAACACCGCCACGATCGAGAACGTCGTCGCCGCGACGGCGAGCCCGATCTCGTCCGTGCCCTCGTGCGCGGCGTGCATGTGATCGGCGCCCATTTCCACGTGTCGCACGATGTTCTCGCGCACCACGATCGCGTCGTCGATCAGAATACCGATCGCGAGCGAGAGCCCGAGCAGCGACATCGTGTTGAGCGTGAAGCCAAAGATCAGCAGCGGCACGAATGACGCGAGCACCGATACCGGGAGGGCCAATCCCGTGATGACCGTCGAGCGCCACGAGTTGAGGAACAGGAACACGACGAGCACGGTCAGCACCGCGCCTTCGACGAGCGCCTCCTCCACATTGTGCACCGACGCGCTCACGCGCGCGCCCGCATCGCGCACCACCTCGATGTGCGTGCCCGGCGGCATCGACGGCGCGAGCTGCGCCACGCGCTGCTTGATCGCAGTCGCGACGGCCGTCGTGCTGTACTCGCGCGATTTGACGATGTCGAGTCCGATCGCCTGCGTGCCGTTGTACAACGCCGCGGACTTGGGCTCCGCCGCGCCGGCCGAGACGTCGGCGACCTGCCCGAGCGTGATGAGCTGCCCGTTTCGCTGCGAGATCACCATGCTCGCGAAGTCTTCCGGCCGCTCGAATCGTCCTTCGAGCCGGATCGACCGCTGTTGCAGCGGACTATTCACGTTGCCGACCGGCGCCGCGAGATTCTGCGCGCGCAGCGAGTTCACCACCTGATCGATGCCGACGCCCAGCGCCGCGAGATCGGTCGGCCGCACGTCGACGTTGAGCTGCGCGCTGTCGCCGCCGACCACGTTCACCTGCGCCACGCCGCCGATCGCGCGCAGCTCGCCCGCGATCGCCTGGTCGGCAAGCTGCGTGAGCTGCGGCGGCGAGAGCACCGACGACGTGATCGCGAGCGACACGATCGGCAGGTCGTTGGGATCGAACCGCTGAATCAGCGGCTCGAGGATCTCCGCCGGAAGCTGCGCGCGCACGGCGGACAGCGCGTCGCGCATGTCCTGCGTCGCCTGATCGACGGGCTTCGAGTAGACGAATTGCACGATGATCTGCGCGAAGCCGTCCGTCGACGTCGAGTTGATCTTGTCGACGCCGCTGATGCCGGAGATCTGATCCTCGAGCCGCGTGACCACTTCCCGCTCGACCACGTCCGGCGCCGCGCCAGGATACGCGATCCCCATGAACACGATCGGCGCATCGATGTCCGGAAACTCGTCGGTGTCCAATCGCGCGAGCGACGCGAGACCAAACACGACCAGCGCGATCATCGTGACGACGGTGACGATCGGCCGGCGAATTGCGAAATCAGAGATGAACATGTTGACGTCCTCTGCCGCAACATAAATGCCCGATCTGCTTCGCGCTCTGCGATCCCGGAATTATCGCCTCTTCTTCGGCGGGCAGAGCGTTTCGCTGATCGGAACGTGGATCACGCGCATCTCGCGCATCGTGTTCGGATTCTCGCACGTGCTCTGGCTGTCGCTCGTCGTACTGCTGTTCGTCGGCGCCGGGACGATGAATCGAGACGGCGTCGACGAACACGATTCTTCAAACAATCGTCGAAGAGAAGCTGCGCGGACGCGTGATGGCTTTCTATACGATGGCGTTTCTCGCCGGATGATCGCCGGCCCGCGGCTATAGCCCCCGGGCCGGCGTCACCGTCTGAACGACCAGAATCGCGTCGTAGTCCTTCGGCAGCTCGATCGGTGTTTCGAATGACTCTGCGAGTTGGGGCACGTAGATGTCGCTGATCAGCCGAATCGGCCGCGGGCCATGCAGCCAGGCGCCAGCCGTATCCGATGGCAACTTCCGCACGTCGAGGAAGTACGCCGGACTCCCGGCGCGCGCGAGCACTTCTTCATACGTGCCGGGACGCGGCTGCTGCACGTCGAGATCCGAGTAGCGACCCTGCTGCGACTCGCCGGTTTGCCGGTTGAACGACGGCTGGCGCGCGCGAATGCGTCCGTTGCCGATCGCGAATCCAATCGCGCGATACCGTTCGCCGAGCTGCTGGCCCAACGCGAGGCCCATCTGCGGCACCTTCTCCTGGAGATTGATCCGGCCGATCTCCACGTCTCCGCCCCACACGAGCAGCTTCGCGTCGCTCCCGAGACGACTCGCGAGATACATCGTGTGCGCCGCGACGCCCTCGTGCCGCGGCATGTGCCGCAGCCCGATCTCGACGTGATGCTTGACGAGATCCGCCATCTCCTCGGCGAAGGCGAGATCGGCCGCCGCGCGCGATCCGCTGCGCACGGCGTGCAGCCGATTCGTCACGCTGTCGAGCGCCGCGGCCGTGATTCCGCGGCAGCGATTCCAGAACGTGCTGTCGGACGCGCGCCCCTCCAATCCCCAGTGCGCCGCCTCGTCCTGCGCGACGCACGTGTATGAGCGGCGAAGCCACGCGTTCAGCGAAGCGCCCATCTCGGAATCAGGAAGCGTGGTGATGGTACGCACCGCATGGGCGGCGGTCGGAATCTCGAAGCCATAGAAGCCGACCTGCTTGTCAGGGTGCGACTGATTCCACCCGCGCATCGCGTTCACCAGCCCGAGCATCTCCTGCGTCTCCCATTGCGAGGAGCCGAGGGTGCGGAGCAGGCGGCGCGGATCGCCGACACCGTTCCGAACGAAACGGTCGAGATCCATCGCCTCGGGCATCGACGCCTGGATGGCGAGCCCCTTCACGCCCGCGGTATCGGCCAGCGCGAAGAGCAGCCGTCGTATGAGAATTGGAAACTCGTGCGTGCCTTCCGTCAGCTCGCTGACGCCGATGATGCGCGCGTCGCCGGCGATCGCGGCGGCGCTGGCGCGGTCCTGGGCGGATTCGACGGAATCCGTGGCGGAGAGCGCGAGCACGTGGTTCGTGACCCAGTGCAGCGCGGCCGACGCGGAATCGGTGAGCGCGACGTTGGGCGTCGGCGGCGGTGGCGGCGGCGCTTTCGTGCACGCGGCGAGTGCGATACCGGCGGCGGCAGCAGCGGCGAGAATGGTACGCGTGTTCATGGTTCCGGGGTGTGTCGCAACGTGAATACTACGGCTCTCGAATCCCTGCGTCTCCCGACGCATCGGCGACGGCTCGCATCGTGTCCTCCTCGAGCAACGCCGACAGCTCGCGCGACGAGGCCGTCGGCGCTCGCCCCACGAGCGTCAGCCGCGTGAGCTGTCGCACGATTCTCATTCCCTGCACCGGCACGATCACAATCCGTCCGAGCTCGAGTTGGTCCGCGGCCGCCGCCCGGGACACGATGGCAAGGCCGAGGCCCGCGGCGACGCCTTGCTTCATGGCCTCCGTACCACCGACACGCATCGTCCGGCTCAACCGTACGCCGAATTTCGCCAGCGCTCGTTGCGTGACGACGCGGGTGCCCGATCCGGGCTCGCGAACCAGGAACGGTTCGCTCGCCAGCTCGTGGACCGTCGCTCCCGCCGCGAATGGGTGGTCCGGCGGGGCGATGACCACTAATTCGTCGTCGCGCCATGCGTGAACGTGAACCCTCGAATCTGCGATCGGCCCTTCGACCAAGGCGACATCTACGTGCCACTGAAGCAGCATTTTGAGCACCGATCGCGTATTGGCGCTCATCGCGCGAATTCGGATTCCGGGATGTCTCGTGTGGAACCGACCCAGAACGCGCGGCAGGATGTACGTCGCGATCGTGGTGCTGGCCGCGATCCGAAGCACGCCGCGCTTCATTCCCCGCAGCTCGCGAAGCTCCTGCTCCGCTGCACGCTCGACGCCAAACAGCTCCTTCGCGCGTGCGTACAGTGTCGTGCCAGCATCGGTCAGCTTGACCGTACGGCTGCTCCGGTCGAACAACGGAACGTGCAGCCGCTTCTCCAACTCGTTGATCGACTTGGAGATCGCCGGCTGACTGAGATTGAGCGCAGCTGCCGCTTTCGTGAACCCGCCACAGTCGACGACTGCGGCAAACAGTCGCAGATGATGCAGGTTCATTGTCATATCCTATAGTAATGGATATGTGCAAATAATGTATTGGCGTTATGTATGTGGCGCCCGCTACGATGCGAAATGTCAATCTCCGTCGAGCTCCGCTCCGGCGTAACCGCACACCGGGCCCTCCGCCTGCTGCCTGGCATCGCGGCGTCCGTCGTCGTTTCACTCCTCGCAATCGCCGCCGGTCGGCTCGAGACCTGGGTCTTGGGTCGAGCCATCATCGAGCCGCTCGTGCTCGCGATACTCATCGGAATGGTCCTGCGAACCGCACGCGGACAACGCGTCCGTGAAGATCCCGGCGTCACGTTCGTCGCCAAGGACCTTCTGGAGCTCGCGGTCTGCCTGCTCGGCGCCACGATGGACATCCCGCGGCTGTTCGCGTCCGGGCCGGCCCTCGCCATCGGGATCGTCGGCCTCGTCACGGCGGCGCTCGTGATCGGCTTCGGCATCGGGCGCTTGGCCGGCCTCTCGCCCAAGCTCGCGACACTCGTCGCCTGCGGGAATGCGGTCTGCGGCAATTCTGCGATCGCCGCCGTCGCGCCGGTCATCGGCGCCGATCGCGAAGACGTCGCCGCGTCGATCGCGCTCACGGCGGTGCTCGGCGTCGGACTCGTCCTCGCGCTCCCGCTACTCGCGCACCCGCTCCGCCTCTCCGACTATCAGTACGGCGAGCTCGCCGGACTCACGGTGTACGCCGTTCCGCAGGTGCTCGCCGCCGCGTTCGCGGTCAGCCCCTTGAGCGGACAGGTGGCCACCGCGGTGAAGCTCGGGCGCGTGCTCATGCTCGGTCCCGTCGTCGCGTTCTTCGCGCTGCGCAACGGCGACGCGAGCGCGGCCGCGAAGGGCAAGCAGTCGCCGCTGCGCTACGTCCCGTGGTTCGTGATCGGGTTCGTCGTCCTGGCGACGCTGCGCTCCGTCCGGCTGGTCCCGGACGACGAGGCCGCCATCGCCAGAGCCGTGGCTGGTTGGCTCACGATCGCGGCAATGGCGGCGTTGGGGCTCGGTGTCGACGTGCGATCGGTGCGGCGCGTCGGCGCCCGCGTTGCGATCGCGGTCGGCGGATGCCTCGCCGCGATCATGGTGCTCGCGATCGGGCTGATCCGCCTCGCCGGAATTTAGCGAAGTAGAATTACAGTTTCACCAGCGCCGCCGCCCACTGCGCGCCGTCCGTGTCATCCTGGTACAGCTTGTCCAGGTCCACCGCCACGCCCGCGCCTTGGCGGCTGATCGCGAACCGATCCATGTTCCGCGTCGCGCGGCCGCTCCCCGCCTCGTACGTGCCGTCCGGCTGGAACTTGGAGTGGTGCTTCGGGCACTGAAACTCGCGGTCCTTGTCGTTCCACTTGAGCGCCGTGTTCTGGTGCGGGCACGAGAGATCGAACGCGTACATCGCGTTCTGCCAACGCACGAGGATGACTTCGTTGTCCTTGTCGATCTGCGCACCATCGGTGACCGGGACAGCGTAGGAGCGCATGCTTCCGCTCGTGCCGTCAGCCGACGTGAACTCGAGCGGCATCGCGAGCGCCGTGCTCTTGTTGACGCCCACCGCGATCATCGCTCCCGCAACACTCAGAAAACTGTCGCGCAGAAAACGCCGGCGGTCTCGGGGCATGAAGCAGCCCTGCTCGTCGCACTCGGCGTGAATGTTCGATTCCTCAGACATGGATAACGGCCTCCGTCGGCCTGGACACTCGAGTCCGGTCGAAACTCTGCTGCGTGTCGTTTTCGGTATTTGCGGCGAGCTGGAAGGGAGTCGCTCGCCCTCAACGCTTTACCCCGTAATGCGCACCGCGTGCCGCGTGCGCCAAAGCAGGTAAGGCGTTCATTCACTGGTATTTACGCTTGGAGCCGACAAAACGTTCGCGCGCCGATTGTCCACGGCGCGAGACGACCCCGTCCGAGCCGCCGGACGGGGTCGTCGTCGCAATCAGCAGATCCTACTTCTTGTTCGTACCGCCGCTCGGTGCGCCGAGCTCACCCTGAAGCTTCTGTGCGCGGTCCAGATGCTTCTGCAATTCGGGAAGGCTCTTCTGCAGCAATGCCTTCACCTGCGGATTCAGCGCGGCCTGCTCCGCCTGCTGCACATCCGCGATGTCCGACTGGTGATCCTGCGCCTCGTGATTCACGAACGCGGTATCGCGGTCCTTGCCATTGAGTGATTTCAGATGATCGAGCGTGTGCGCCGTCTCCTGCGCGGAGGTGTCGTTCGGCGGAGTTTGCGGTGTCAGAGATGTCTTCTTCGCCACGGTGCGCACGTCCATCATGCTTTGGCTGTGGTCGTGATCGAGTAGCCGAGCGTACGCTTTCACCGACGCATTCGTCCCGTTCGCGATCATGTATTTCGCGATCGCCACTTCGGCCGAGTCGCCGCTCAGCTCTTTGCCGAGGATGCTCGCGTCGTTCAGCCCGGTCGGCGCCGTCTTCGTCGTGTCCGCCGCGCCGGCGCCGCCGAGGGTGTCGTGTCCGATGGTGCCCGAGTCGCCCATCGCCGATGCCGGCCCCTGCGCGGCGGCGCTCTCCATCGAGTTGTTATTCGAGCTCTTGCATGCGATCATGCCGCTCGCCACGAGCACGGCCACGCCGGCGCGATGAAGGGTGCGCGTCATTCGAATTCCTCCGGTGTGGGTTCACGAACCCATCACCTGCAAGCTCCGCGCAACGCGCAATAAAGAACGCCGGCTGCGCTTCGCAGCCGGCGTTCTTTCTCATGGCATGGCGTGCGAATCAGTCGTGGTCGCCACCGCCGTGCTCGTCATGATCGTCACGCCCATCGTGGTTTTGATCGGCGAACGCACGAAGCGACGAGGCGATGTTGCGCTGCACCACGGACAGAAGCTGTGGCGAGAACTTGAGCTGGTTCGGGTCGATCAATGAGCCGTCGCGGTTTACGAAGAAGCGGTTCACCGGCACGTTGATCGTGACGTTCACGGGCTGCCCCGCCGTCACGACGAGCGGCGTCGCGAAGCTGATCTCGTCGCGGGCGTTCACCGGGACGTTCACGCTGAACGCCTTGCCGTCGAACGTGCCCGTCAGATCGACGCTCGCCACTCGCAACTCGAGCTGACGGAACGTGCCCGGCGGAATCGTATCGGCCGGAATGCTGACGAGATTCGTATCGAGCGGAAGACTGATCGACTCGTTCTGAATCGTCACGGCCGCGCAGTCGTTGTCGACGTGCACGGTATCGCGATGCCCGTCGTTATCGTCGTCCTCGTCGCCCTTACACGCGGTGTCCGTCACCGAGCGCTTCAGCTCGGCACGAGCGACGTTGAGCGTCACGTTCGTGAGATTCAGAATGTGGCCATTCACGGTGTCCGGCGCCGTGGTGGCGGACGCCGCGACGACCCCTTTGCTCGTCGTGAACGAGAGCTGCGATTGCGAAGCGTTGCCGACCGACGTCGCATCCGATGAACAGGCGGCGATCGCGCCGATGGCCACGACAGTCGTCGCGAGCGCGACGCCACGCATCATGGCGCCGGGCAGAAAATCCGAGAGCTGCATACTGCGTCCTCCATGGGGAAAAAAGAACGACGAGGGGTTCGTCCAACGCGCCCTCGAGTGCTGCACTCCGCGCGCCGCATTCCTGTGCGTTCGATCACACGCACCCAATCGCGAATCTTCGCTGTGCCGTTTCGCTTCACGTTTCACTCCGCGCAGGCGCGTGTCGCATCACACCACGCCGGCGATGAGAGCATTGGGAACCTGCGCGGGGGATCGGGGCTTTCGTGGAGGATCGAACGCAGCCATGGAGTGCACGTGCAGACATCACCCGGTTCCGTGCTCGTCTTCGAGCTCGATGACGCGCACGCGGCCGTATGGCCGCGCCTCGCCGCCGAGACGGGAGTCGAGCTGCGGCGAATGTCGAACCTCGTCGCGTTTCGCGAGGCGGAGGGCGCGGCGGGCATCGTCGCGGCCACCGGCGACGCCGCACGCCTCGACGCCATTGTTAGAGAACTCCAATGTGCGCCCATCGAGATCGCAGCCGTCGCGTCGGCCGCGGACCACCGCGCCGCCGTCGCCCTCTGTCGCGCCGGAGCGTCGGACCTTTTCGTCCTCGATCGCGAGTACGCGTCGCTGCGCGAGTGGATCACCTCGCGCGCACGTGCCGTTGCGCCCCACGTAGCCTGCCAGACGGACGCCTTTCGTGGGATTCGAGGTGAGAGCGACGCGATCGAAGCGGTGCGCCAGCACGCGGCGCGCATCGCGCAGCAATCTCATGCGACCGTCCTCATCACCGGCGAGCAGGGCACCGGAAAGGCGATGCTCGGCCGCGCAATTCACGACGCGAGTCCGCGGGCCGCGGCGGCGTTCATCGACGTCGACTGCGCCGCGGTCGCCGAGCACCGGCTCGAGTCGGAGCTATTCGGACGCGAGGCTGGCGCGCTGGCCGACCGCGGCGCCGAACCTGGCCTCATCGACGCCGCGCGCGGCGGGACCATCGTGCTGCGATCGGTGGAGCATGCATCGCCGCGCGTGCAGGCGAAGCTCGTCGCGCTGCTCTCGGATCGCACGATCCGGCGCGAGGGTGGAACGACGGATCATCGCGTGGATGTCCGCGTGATCGCGACGACCCACGCCGATCTCGCGCGCTGCGTGCGTCGCGGCGAGCTCCGGCGCGACCTGTATTCCCGACTGAACATCGTCGCGATCAACGTGCCGCCGTTGCGCGCTCGACCCGCGGACGTTCTGCCGATCGCGCGGCACTATCTCGGCGTGCTTTCCGCGAAACATGGTTTGCACGGTGCACGACTCACTCCGAGCGCGGAACGGCTCATTCGATCCCATACGTGGCCTGGAAACATCCGCGAGCTGCGTGACGCGATCGAGCGCGCCGTGCTTTTTGCATCGGAGCCCGACGTGGGCGCTTCCGCCTTGCGGTCGATCACCGATCACCACAGCCTTTCGGACGACGCGCGGTTGGAACGACTCAATGCGATCATTCGTCGCACGGTCCTCGAGACCGTCGACGTCTGCGGTGGGAACAAGAGCGACGCGGCTCGGCGGCTCGGCATCTCGCGCACGCGTCTCCAACGTCTGCTGCGACCCGATCCGCGCAACCGATCATCGGAGCATCTCGCGGAGCGAGCCGATGACTGAGCCAGGCAGCACCGAGCAGTCGCCGGACGATATGCATACGCTGATGTCAGACGCCCTGCGCCATGCGATCGGCACCGGCACGCGCGACGTCGCGCCGCTTCGGACGAGTGTGACCGAATACGTTCGCTCGCGTAGGAGCCTCGGCCTCCGTCCGGAAGAAGTCGTGATCGAGCTAAAAGCCAAGATCGCGAGCACCCTTCAGCACCACCCCGCCCCGATGCGCGGCTCGCATGACGTTGCGGACGTCGTCGCCGAGCAAGTCGTTCGCCTCGCCATCGAAGCGTACTTCGCCGACTGAGGCCGATCAGGTCGCGCAGATCGCCCGGGTCATCGCGATCGCGGAGGCCGGGCACGCGGAACGGAACTCCTCGGTCGCGCGCACGTCGGCCGGCACGGCATCTCGCGCGACTTGGTGAAAGCCGAAGCTCGGGAAGTAGCGTTCGGCCGTCGTGGTGAGGAGATACAACGAAGGAATCCCGCGCGCCTCCGCATCAGCGATGACGCGCTCGATCAGCGCGCGTCCAAGACCGCGCGACCGCCACTCGGACGCGACGGCGACGGAGCGCAGCAGCGCGTTCTCCCGGCACTGCTCCAGCCCCGCGACGCCGACGAGCGCACCGCCGGCCTGCGCGACGACGAATGCCGGCAAGTGCTCCCGAACACCCACGAGCGGGAGGTCGTTGGCGACGAGCAATTGCTCGATCGCCGGGTAATCCGCCGGCGTGGCAGCGCGAAGCACGGCGCCCTCGACGGCGTGGTTTGTCAGTTCGCTCATATGTCATTCCTGATAAGCATCAGTTGCAGCAGCCGTCGTCGCATCCGCATTCACGGGTTCCCTTTCCGAGCGAGGCGAGCGCGCGGCGCGGCTTGGCGTCGGGCGTTCCCGGCTTCGTGGCGCGGACGAACCCGCTCATGATCCGCCCCTCTACGGCGTCGGCGAGCACGAGATCGAGCCCCGTCCCCTGAAGCAGCGCGACGGCGTCGTCGTGCGTGTACACGCGCGTGGGCTCGATGCTGGCGTGCTCGAAGCCGGCGTCGGTCAGAAGCTGGATGAACTCCCGCTCCTCGAGCGCGCCGGCGATGCACCCGGTCCACAGCGGCATGCTCGCTTTCACGGCAGCCGGAAGCCCCTCCCGGACGACGACGTCGCTCACCGCGAACCGGCCGCCCGGCTTGAGGACGCGAAACGCTTCCTGGATCACCTTTCGCTTGTCGCCCGAGAGATTGATCACGCAATTCGAGATGATCACGTCGACCGTTCGCGACGGCAGCGGGATCGATTCGATGTGGCCTTTGAGAAATTCCACATTGCTCGCCCCGGCGCGCTCCTTGTTCTGCATCGCCAGGTCGAGCATCTCGTCGGTCATGTCGAGGCCGTACGCTTTGCCCGTGGGACCGACGCGCTTGGCGGACAGCAGGACGTCGATCCCGCCGCCCGAGCCGAGGTCGAGCACCACTTCTCCCTCATGCAGCTCGGCGAGCGCCGTCGGATTGCCGCAGCCGAGCGAGGCGAGCAGCGCTTCGGCCGGAAGACCAGCCGTCTCGCCGGCCGCGTAGAGATCCGCCGTGATCGGATCCCAATTCTCGCTCGTCGCGCCGCAGCATCCGCTCGAGCCGTCGGTCGGCGCGCAGCACGCGGCACCCGCACCTTCGGCCACTCGTTTCGCCGTCGCGCCATAGCGCGCCTGCACCGTCGCGCGGATCTCCTCGAGTGTGCTTGGCATCGTGTGGGCGCCCTGCTCCGTGTGAGTACTCATGATGATCTCGTGTTTATCAAAAAAAGTTGATGTTTTGGGGAGAAAAAAAAATCAGGTGCAGCAGGATCCTCTGAATACCGGCAGCGCGCCTTTGCGCGGCTGCATGGCGACGGTGAGATCGTGCACTTCCGCGAGTGCCTCGGGCACGATGCTGTAGTACGACCATCGGCCGTCGCGCCGATCCGACAGGAGCCCGGCGTCCTTGAGGACGCGAAGGTGGAACGACAGCCGCGACTGCGCCGCGTCGAGCTCGTCCTGGAGCTCGCACACGCACCGCTCGCCGTCGCGGAGCATCTCGATAATCGAGAGCCGCGTCTCGTCGGAGAGCGCGTGGAAGAGCGTCACGGCGCGCTTGAGCGATCGGGCGGAGCGGGTAGTAGTGGTCACGCCCGATAATGTATCAACATTTTTTGTTGCGTCAAGTCCGCCGCGCAAAATCTCGCCGACTACGCCCGCACCAGCTTTCGGAATGCCACCCGATGCGGCTGATCGGCGTCCGGACCCTTTCGCTTTTTCAGATCCTCGATGTACGACTGGTAGTTCCCTTCGTGCCACACCACCTCGCTGTTCCCCTCGAAGGCGAGGATGTGCGTGGCGATGCGATCGAGGAACCACCGGTCGTGCGAGATCACCACGGCGCACCCGGCGAAATCGATCAGCGCGTCCTCGAGCGCGCGAAGCGTGTCCACGTCGAGGTCGTTCGTGGGCTCGTCGAGCAGCAGCAGGTTCCCGCCGCTCATGAGCGTTTTCGCAAGATGCAACCGGTTGCGCTCGCCGCCAGAGAGCTGGCCGACCTTCTTCTGCTGGTCGGTCCCCTTGAAGTTGAAGCTCGACAGGTACGCGCGGCTGTTGAGCTCCTTCTTGCCGACCATGATCATCTCCTGGCCGCCCGAGATCTCCTGCCAGGCCGAGATGTCCGGATTGAGCGTGCGATTCTGATCGGTGTACGCGATCTGCACGGTCTCGCCGATCTTGAGCCTTCCGGAATCGGACGTCTCCTGCCCGACGATCATCCGAAACAGCGTGGTCTTGCCCGCGCCGTTCGGACCGATGATGCCGACGATGCCGCCGCGCGGCAGCGAGAACGACAATCCGTCGATCAGCAGCTTGTCGCCGAACGCCTTCTTGATGTCGCTCGCGATCACGACGTCGTTGCCGAGGCGCGGCGGCGGCGGAATCACGATCTCGTGCTGGAGAATCTTCTCCGCCGTCTCCTGCGCCGCCATCTCTTCGTATTTCTGAATACGCGCCTTGTTCTTGGCCTGGCGCGCGCGCGGTGCCATGCGCACCCACTCGAGCTCGCGCGACAACGTACGCTGCCGCGCCGATTCGGTCTTCTCTTCCTGCGCGAGGCGCGTGCGCTTCTGGTCGAGCCACGACGTGTAGTTCCCCTCGTACGGAATGCCGTAGCCGCGATCGAGCTCGAGGATCCAGCCGGCAACGTTGTCGAGGAAGTAGCGGTCGTGCGTCACGGCGACCACGGTGCCGGCGAAGTCGTGCAGATAGCGCTCCAGCCACGCGACGCTTTCGGCGTCGAGGTGATTGGTCGGCTCGTCCAGGAGCAGCATGTCCGGCTCCTCGAGCAGCACTCGACAGAGCGCCACGCGGCGCCGTTCGCCGCCGGACAGCTTCGTGACGTCGGCATCGGCCGGAGGCAAGCGCAGCGCGTCCATCGCGATCTCGATCTTGTTATCGAGATTCCAGAGGTCGTGCGCATCGATCTGCTCCTGCACGCGCGCCTGCCGCGCGAGGAGCTTCTCCATCGCCCCGTCCGACATCGGCTCGGCGAACATCATCGAGATCTGCTCGAACTCCTTGAGCAGATCGCGCTGCGCCTTCACCGCGAGCTCGACGTTGCCTTTCACATCGAGGTCAGGATCGAGCTGCGGCTCCTGCGGCAGATAGCCGATGCGCGTGCCGTCAGCCGCCCACGCTTCGCCCTGAAAATCGGTGTCGACGCCGGCCATGATGCGGAGCAGCGACGACTTGCCCGCGCCGTTGGCGCCGAGCACGCCGATCTTTGCGCCGTGGTAGAACGAGAGCCAGATGCCGCGCAAGATCTCCCGCGATGGCGGGACGACCTTGCGCAGGTCTTTCATGACGTAAATGAAGGATGGGGGGGCCATGGGGGCGAAAAATAACCGTGCGGTCGCTGCCCCGTAGGGCAGCGAGCGGCCCTATTTCAATTCCATCCCCCAATTCTCCGCCTGCAGCGCGACGCCAAAATACTCGTGGCCCTCCGTTCCCTCGATCGCGAATCCGG
>Ga0068856_100001554_pt1 | contig 24032 bp, 29 predicted proteins | sample KBSCornC62_FD_66595 | JGI IMG/M metagenome (GOLD analysis project Ga0068856, IMG submission 66595) | Corn rhizosphere microbial communities from Kellogg Biological Station, Michigan, USA - KBS Corn C6-2 | ecosystem: Host-associated > Plants > Roots > Rhizosphere > Soil ... | reverse complement strand
CTTTGCAAGGATTAACCAATAACAGCGGCTCAGGTACCAAGTTACAATATAGCGGCTACACTTTCGATGGAGTTTCGAACGAGACTAACTATCCATATCCTTTTGTGTCGGGTTCTGGCGGTTATAATGTTGCGACTTCATCAAACGCTCCTTTTACCACCTATCCATACAATTATTACAACTACGGGTCAACAACTATACCGGTAGCACCGAACAATTATCCCATTGGTGTTCAAAATGGCAGCACCAGTAGCAGTGGCACCACCACAACCGGTTATTACGTCATTACAAGCACCAATGCTGCACTGGTTGCGGACGTTAAAACTGCGCTTTTAAACAACAAACCGGTAATGATGGGCTTTAATGTATATGACAAGACAACCACATACCAATATTTTGAAGGCTTAAGCACAACCAGTTACACTTATAATCCGCTTACCTCGAATGGATCCCTTGCCAGAGGTGTAAGATTACTGGGTGGCCACGCAGTGCCTATTGTCGGGTTTATCAATGATAGCTCGCAGCCGGGCGGCGGTGTATTTATCTGCCAAAACTCATGGGGTACTCCTTGGGGATATCATGGTTATTTTTATTTGCCATACTCGGTTATTGTAAATACCAGGGTTGTTCCTTCGGGAAGCCTATACGTAGCAATACCTTGATTTTTATAGATCGACATAGAGGCCCCAGCAAAACTGGGGCTTTTTTATTTAACGCGATCTCCCCTTCCTTTTGTCGCATATCCGCCTCATGAGTTTGATTTTGCCCAATTATCTTTGATATAAAGATTTGTAAATACAACATCATGTCATTTCAAGCATATTTAGATAACATCCAGACGAAAACCGGTAAAAGTCCGGATGATTTCCGGCAAATGGCCGAACAAAAAGGTTTTCTGCAAAATGGCGAGCTTAAGCCAGCGGTAAAAGCGGGCGACATTGTGCAATGGCTAAAAAACGACTTTCAACTGGGCCACGGCCACGCCATGGCGATATACGCTTTATTCAAGGGCGTAAAAAAAGAAGGAGATTAATTCTATGGCTTCAGAAAAAACCTTGCGAACATGTCCAAACGGGCATAACTATTACAAAAGCACCGATTGCCCGGTATGTCCGATCTGTGAAAATGAACGCAAAACTGATGGCGCCCTATTCGCCGCTCTTGGTGCACCCGCCCGCCGCGCTCTGGAGAACGCGGGCATCGTCACACCTCAGCATTTATCACAATTCAGTGAAAAGGAAATACTTAAGCTTCACGGAATGGGGCCCGGATCACTGCCCAAAATGCGGGAAATTTTAAGCAATCAAGGTTTAGCATTCAAAACCACCTAGCTATGAAAACATTGGATAAACAATTTACCGGCACCCTGCAAAAGAGTCCCAATAAAGGCGGCTGGACCTACCTGGTTTGGCCAGAGTCGGTTGAATTTTTTGGTACGCGCGGGTTGGTTAAAGTGCGCGGGACAATAGACGGCCACCCTTTCCGTAGTTCTTTTATGGCATTGGGCAACGGCGCGCATAAATTATCCTTTGCTACCGATGTAAGAAAAGCGATTGGCAAGGAAGCCGGGGATTCGGTTAATATTCACTTGCAGGAACGTCTTTGATTATCTATTGTTCAATTTCCGGTTCTGCTACCCGAATATAATAACCGTTTATATCAATAAACGCGAACTCGCGCAGGCCATACGGATGGGTTCTCAGTTCATCCGCAAACTCGATTCCTTTGTCCCAAAATTCAAGATAGATCTGATCGATATCTTCTACAAACCATATGATTGCAAGGCGACTTTGATGATAACTCCCGATGGCATCCACAAAACCTGGATCTTCTCCGAATAATAACCGCATTTCATCCCTCCTCGCTCCACCGTCTGATACTTTTCCCTCGGCGTTCGTCCATGTCCATTCGTCGGTAAAGCCAAGGATATCGCGATAATAATCAAGTGTCTGCCTCAGGTTTCGAACTGGTAGGTGCGGATTGCAGCGGATAAATTTCTTTGTTTTCATCGCCCGAATCAATATGATTTAAGTAGGAAATTCTTAACGTTATTTATCTACGATGCTCCATCCTGCGAACGGCTTCACCGTTGCACAACTTGGTGTGCCATCTTTGCCTTTGCCCGGCATATAAGTTTCCAGCACCAGTTCCTGATTGCTTATCAGTTTGTTGATTGCTTCCCGTGTAATATCCCTGAGCGGCACTTTCAATCTTCTGCCCCATTCAGAATTAGGATTACCTGCGTAGGTTCCGATATTGATATAAATAAAACGTTCGCCCTTATTACCCTGGATGAACGGTCCGCCAAAATCAGGTAGCACATCTTTGCTATCCTTTATTTTCGCCGTTAAATTGAAAATGAGGTTGCCTGAGCCGGAAACCTGATTTTGCATAAGTTCAAACTTGCTTCCCGAGCCTGATTGCAAGGCATAGTCAACTCCAGCTAAGGGTTTCTCCAGAATAATGCGCAAAGACAAAACCGTATCCATGGAATAAAGTTAGCGAAAACAAGCCTTGATTCAGTTTACAGTTGGCAGTTATGAGTTTGCAGTTCTATCATTGCGTCTTCAGCCTACCACTATTTATAAAAACCTTTCGCTGTTAACCTTTGTCCTTTCACCTAAAAAAACGCCTCATTTACACCCCGCGATTGTCGTGATCGGCGCATACTGCGTTTGAAAACGCCATGTATCTTTGAATTAACAATACCATTGTAAAACTTTAAATTAAGAATTATGCAAAAGATAACACCGTTCCTTTGGTTCGATAGCCAGGCCGAGGAAGCCATGAATTTTTATGTATCCATCTTTAAAGATGCCAAAGTAAACCGTGTAGTGCGCTATGGCGAAGCCGGCCCCGGTGTACCCGGCACAGTAATGTCCTGCGAATTTACCCTTAATGGCACCGATTTTTATGCGCTTAATGGCGGTCCGGTGTTCAAATTCTCGCCGGCAACGTCATTTTTCATTCACTGCGAAACCCAGGAAGAAGTTGATCATTATTGGAACAAACTGGGCGAAGGCGGTAATCCCAATCGCTGCGGTTGGCTCGACGATAAATTCGGTATTACCTGGCAGGTGGTTCCAAATGCATTAGGTAAGTACCTGAATGACCCGGACAAGAAAAAAGCCGGCAATGTGATGAAAGCAATGATGCAAATGGCTAAATTAGACATAGCTGAATTGCAGGAAGCTTATGAGCAGGCATAACGAAAGCCAACCGCAAACCATAGACGAATATATAGCCATGCAGCCGGGAGCTTTTCAGCCGATGTTGCAGGAGCTTCGTGCCATCATCAAATCAATAGCGCCGCAAGCCGAAGAATTGATCAGCTACCAGGTGCCCAGCTTTAAATGGCACTATATGCTGGTAGGCTTTGGAGTGAATAAGAAATTCTGCAGTCTGTACCCCATGAGCACTTCGATCAATCAAAAGATGGCCGATGAATTGAATGGAATCAAAATATCCGGCACCACCCTTCATTTTGTTCCCGGCCAGCCTCTTCCCACTGAGCTTATCAAAAAAATCGTTTTGACCCGAGTTCAGGAAAACGAAACGAAAGCCGCATTAAAGAAAAAGTAACAGGTCAAAGCATAAAAAAAGCCGCTTGTAGCGGCCATTTCTGTTTCGGCTTTCCTATAATAGTGTTCGTCTTTGATGAGAGTGTTTTCGGTCATTATCACGGTTCGATGTTTGGTCGGATCGTTGTCCGCCGCCATTGTTAATGCCTCTTTCTTTCATCTGCTGTTTGTGGTCGGTAAAAGCACGGTCTGATGTTGGCCTGCCTTGCCCTCCTTTTTCTTCTTCTTGTGCCTTCATAATACAAGTATCTATATAATAAGAAACAATGGCACCCAAAGTTGTTTTATAAAATAGTACAATTGCGCGATGAAAATTTTTCAGCAAGCCATGCGCCTGCGCGAACGCCGAAGAGGTTTCCATTTGATAACGGACGAAGTTTTACATGCCATCCCGCAACTGAGCGAAATCAAGACAGGTCTATGCCAGGTGTTCATTCAGCATACCTCAGCCGGACTCTGCATCAATGAGGATGCAGACCCCACAGTACGCCAGGATTTTGAGACTTACTTCAATAAAGCAGTTCCAGAAAACGACCCGGATTATATTCACAATGACGAAGGTCCTGATGATATGCCAGCCCACCTCAAGGCGGCCATTTTGGGTAGTTCAGTAACTATACCCGTTCGCAATGGCCAGCTAGCATTGGGTACGTGGCAGGGCATTTATCTATGCGAGCACCGCAATTATGGGGGGCAAAGAAGTATTGTGATTACGGCCTGGGGAGAATGATCGCTTTACCGTTATCTCCAGTATATGGCATTATATTAACTAAAAAATGTCATTCCCTTAAGCCAAAGGAAATGACATTTTATTTTAATTGGCTGATTTACTAGTTAACAAATCACAAGTTAACTAATCACTAATAATTAACTAAGCAAGATTCCCCTTCTTCAGCTCGCTCACCGCATGATCGGCTGCGCGGGCAGTCAGGGCCATATAAGTTAATGATGGATTCTGGCAGGCGGTTGATGCCATGCAGGAGCCATCCGTTACGAATACATTTTTAGCATCCCAAACCTGGTTCCACTCATTGAGTACCGAAGTTTTGGGGTCGCGACCCATGCGCGCGGTACCCATCTCGTGGATGCCACGGCCAAGCACGCCTTCCATTGTTCTGGTTTTTACGTCTTTAACACCAGCTGCCTCAAGCATTTCTTTAGCATCGTTCAACATGTCGATACGCATTTTTAACTCGTTGTCTTTGATGGTAGCATCGATAGCCAGCACTGGTAATCCCCATTTATCTTTTACATTTTTATCGAGGGTGCAACGGTTCTCATGATAAGGAAGCGTTTCGCCGAAACCACCGATATTCATGCTCCAATGGCCGGGTTCAGTCAGCGCATCTTTAAATTCTCCGCCGATAGCCAGTTCCGGAATATCCCTGCTCCACGACTGCCTTGAGGCCCGTCCCTGGTAACCAAAACCGCGGATATAATCGCGTTTTTCGCCGTTCAGGTTGCGGTATCGTGGTATGTAGATACCGTTTGCCCTTCTGCCGAAATAATATTTATCCTCATAACCCTCAACATGTCCGCTGGCGCCAACACCAAGATGGTGATCCATGAGGTTGTGCCCCAATTCGCCGCTGCTGGATCCTAAACCATCAGGCCAGATATCAGTAGCCGAGTTCATTAACACCCAAGCAGAATTGAGTGTCGAAGCATTCAGGAAAATGATCTTAGCGTAAAACTCGTAAGTTTTGTTTGTTTCCGCATCCAATACTTCTACCCCTTTTGCCTTCTTGGTATCCTTATCATAAAGGATCTTAGTCACAATAGACCACGGTCTTACCTTAAGATTACCTGTCGCCATTGCTGCTGGTAAAGTTGATGATTGGGTACTGAAATATCCCCCAAACGGACATCCAAGCCAGCATTTGTTGCGATACTGGCAACCTGGCCGACCAGGCAGTGGCCTTGTGATATTTGCTGTACGGCCAATAACCATATGGCGCAAGCCTTTGTAATAAGCGTTTAATCTTGCCGATACATCCTTCTCCACACAGTTCATATCCATTGGCGGCATAAAATTGCCATCTGGCAAAATGCCCAGGCCATCTTTATTCCCTGAAATGCCTGCAAAGCCCTCTACATAGCTATACCATGGCTCCAAATCTTTATAACGTATTGGCCAATCAACACCAATGCCATCCTTGGCATTAGCCTCAAAATCGACATCAGCCCACCGGTAGCTTTGGCGACCCCACATCAGCGAACGCCCACCTACGTGATAGCCTCTGAACCAGTCGAAACGTTTGATCTCTACATAAGGACTTTCTTTTTCGTCCACCCAGTAATCGAGATTAATTTCGTTAAGCGGATAGTCGCGTTTTAGCACAGGATAGTCTTTCTCCATCTGTACCGTTCTGCCTCCGCGATGCGGAAACTCCCACGGGCCTTTAGTGGCATTTACATAATCCTTTACGTGTTCGATATTACGACCGCGCTCAAGCATGATGGTTTTCAGTCCCTTTTGGGTAAGTTCCTTAGCTGCCCATCCGCCGCTTATCCCCGACCCGATCACAATGGCATCATAAGTATTTGTTTCTGTTGCTGACATTTGGTTTTTATAATGGTTTGATAGCGTAATTTATAAAAATATTGTTCAACTTTTAGTTGGCAGTTTTGAGTTTGCAGTGGGCATTGACCTCTGGCATTTCTGCAAACTGCCAACGGAAAACTGCAAACTGATCAGGAAAGTGCTTTCGCCGCAAATTCCCTGCACTTAATCACTTCCTTCACCGCATCCGAATCTTTCGGAATATCATATTCCAGCTCTATTGTAGCCGGGAATTTATATTTATTCTTTTGCATGAGTTTAAGCACCTCCGCAATTGGTGTATCCCCTTGCCCCCATGGCTCGTTTGGCCCATCGTGATATTTCCGGTCCTTTAAGTGAATGCTCATGATGCGTTCGTGATTCTTCAGGATAAAATCAATCGGGCTGGTGCTGGTTCCGGCAGTATAGTGGCCTATATCAAGATTAATCGCGTTATATGGCGACTGGCTCAATGCAGTATCCCAAAGTGTTGGTGTCGCCTGCAAATGCGCATGATAACCTACATGCAATTTATGTTTTGCTGCAAATTCACCCAGGCGTTTGGTTTGTTCCGGATCCGCTGGTAATTCTACAGTTACGTGGGTTACACCCAGAGCCTTGCCGGCATTAAAGGCGTAATCAATCTCAGCGTCAGTATTTTTTGGCCCGAGTGCATTGGGCTTCCAGGCATAAATGGTAATTCCCGCGTCGTTATACAGTTTGCGCAGCTCTTTGAATTTATCCATTGAGGCACTTGCTCTAAAATCGGCCATTTTCTTGGCGCGAGTCGCATAATCTTCGCCCTGCACCTTTGCCGGCGCACCAGCAAATGCTTCCGCGGCATCGCCCATTAACTCGATGGCGCTGATATCACATTGCAGGCAATATTGCAGCAATTGTTCAGCACTGCCCGGCATGCTTCTGAAGGAGTAAGTAATCACCCCTATTTGTACACCGTGTATTTTGGAGTTTGGTTTGGCCTGAAAAAGTGACCTGGCAAGTCCCAGCTTCGGTGCGAGTGCTAAACCCGCCGCAGCCAATGCTGCACTGCCAATAAAACGACGACGTGAAATGTCCTGTTGTTCCATAATTTGGTAAATAGTTGGTTTGTTTAACTAATTTACCAAATTACCCTATGATTCTTACAAATTGCAAGCAGCATTTGTAACAATGGTGTTTCAGACACACTTATTGTACTTTGTGACCCGTTCCCGTCCAAATCAAAGCCTTCAGTACAAGCTTTGCTTCCACTTGGTTATCAAACGTATGCGACAAAGTAGCATTGGTATGACCGTCATAATCCATATCATTATGGCCCATATTGAAGTAAACCATCTTGTAGTTTTTGTTCGTCCACACCACAGGATAATAGCCGCTGTGCCATATTTCGGATTGCTTAGGTCCGTTACCCAACGGGAAGCTGGTCGAATCTATTGAACATAATATCCTGATATCCGGATTTTGACGCAGATCTTTTTCCCAGCGGTACCATTCATTGGGTGACGTTTTAAAGGTTTTAGCCATTCCTTTGGTTACCGGGTGTTTGTCTCCAGTTTCGTTTCTTAATATCGCCGAAGTTGGGTGCCAGGTGTTACTCACATACTGCCCCGAACCTAGAAACTGATAATGATACCAATCCCAATCCGAGTTAAATTCTGACGGCGTTAGCGCAAATGCTGCGAAATGGAACCCCAGCCAACCGCCGCCGTTCTTCATGTATTCCTCAAAGGCTTTGCGTTGCTCGGGTTTTTCCGGTCGCGAATCTAAAAACAACACAACCTGGTATTTCGACAAGAATTTAGCGTTCATGTTACTCCAGTCTTTGGTGCTATCAAAAGTGAAATTGTATTCTTTAGCCTCGTCGGAAAAGAACTTCCTGGCATCTCTTACAAAACTTACATGCGCCAGATCATGATAATTACTAAAGAAGGCGATTACGTGAAATGGTTTGTGATTACTATCCTGTGCAGAAACAGTAGAAATACCCAAGAAAAGCGCAAAAGAGATTGCAAGTTGAATTACAACACGGCTATTTTTGATCATGGTTTATAGTTTGGATTTTTGATGTCGGGGATCTCTGCAATATTATTAATTTCTTTCGGAGAATTGGTGACTATAGTGTTTAAGGTTCGCAACATTTGCTTGAGCGATACAAGCGCCAATGCTTTGGCTTTTGCTGAGGTTTTTGGAATAATTTCCAGCAATTTAAACATCGGTTGAAACAATAGCGGCCAATAATGCCCGGGTCCAACTATATACCAGGGCCGGATAAATGTTGATGGAAGCCCCGACGCTAAAACAAACTCCTCTCCCTGACGCCTGGCTTCCTGGTAATCGCGCATTACTTTGGTTGGTGATTGTGCCACGCTCATATAGACAAAATGTTTAACCTTAGCTTGTTTAGCTGCCTCGACGGAAACTTTCAGGGACGCCAGATCGATCGAATAAAATTGCTCTTTCTTTTTCGGCCCCGGATGAGCAACGCCTACCAAATGCACGAATACGCAATCAGCCGGAATCGAATCTGCAAAGCTTGCTGCCTCAAATGGGCTACCAATAACGACTTTACATCCTTCGGGCAATTTTTTGACAGATTGCTCCCGTGCAAGCGCGGTTACCACATGGCCTTCATTCAAAAGTATTTTGATTACCCTTTTGCCGATGTACCCTGTGCCTCCGGCAACGAAAATTGGATCCTTTGCCATAACAACTACTGTTTAATGGAATCATTGGTCGCTGCCTATCAGTCGTCGGGTAAAGCCCCCTATAGTGAGCCCCTGTACCAGGATCGAATAAACAACGATCACATAAGTTATCAGGACAAATTCATCCCGGTACATATTGTCGTCGAGCGATAATGCCAGGGCAACGGATAATCCCCCCCGAAGGCCACCCCAGGTAAGGATAGCCACGGCATGCCGTTCGAATTTAACCCAAAACCGTAAGAAAGTAACAGGCACCAGCACCGATACCCATCGTGCAAACAGCGCTACAAAAATTCCGATGATACCTACGAGTAAAATGGTCAGATTGGTTTTTATCACAAGTATTTCGAGCCCGATAAGCAGGAAAAGAATAGCGTTTAATATTTCGTCGATCAATTCCCAAAACTTACCCAGGTAATCACGGCTAATGTCAGACAATGCCTCGTGTTTCACTTTGTTACCGGTGATAATGCCAGCGACTACCATAGCAAGCGGTCCTGAAACGTGAAGGTGGTCGGCTACAAAGTATCCTCCAGCCACGATAGCTAAAGTGACTAATACCTCTACTTTATAATCGTCAATAGATCGTAAAGCAAAATAACCGATGTAGCCCAGCAAAGCTCCAAAAATTAATCCTCCAACAGCTTCCTGAAAAAAAAGCCGTCCGACACCAGCGAAATCAACCGCCGAGATCCCCGAATGTGCGGCATCCAGCAACGTAATAAACACAACTACGGCTACCCCATCATTAAAGAGTGACTCACCCGATATCTTGAGATCAAGTGATTCCGGTATTTTAGCGCGACGCAGGATAGCCAGCACTGCGATCGGGTCTGTAGGGGAAACTACTGCGCCAAAAAGCAGGCAATGGATAAACGGAATAGGGAAATGAAACAGTTGTAATACCCACCACATCAGGCTACCAACCAATGTCGTAGAAATCAGTACCCCGACAGTAGACAAAAGAAAAACCGGCCACGCTTCCTTTTTGAGTTTGCTCAGATCGATATGGATTGCGCCGGCAAACAGCAGGAAGCTGAGCATAAAGTTCATCAGCAGTTCCCTGAAGTTAATCGATCCGACAATTTGTTTGGCTTTGACGCCGATTATCGGGTAAAACTTCCCCAACATAACCAGCAATAATGAACTGCCAAGCGATAGTACCATAATGCCGATCGTAGGCGGCCATTTGATGAACCTGAGATTGAGGTAAGCGAACGCAGCGGCTAAAACGATCGTATAGGTAAGCAGTTCGCTGATATTCATCGGGCAATTGATAGTTGCCGCCAAGATAAGTAAAAACACGGGTTAAGCGATGCGGCCCGGGTATGCACATCAATTACACTAAGAATGCTTCTCCATCATCCTATAAATTTCTGATCCCGCCAGTAAAAATGCCCCTACACCATATACTTCGGTGTCATCGGCTGTCACTTTCTCGGGCTTCTCGCCTATCTGCTGTACATAACCCAGTTTGCCATCAGGCTGCACACAACCCATTAGGGCTTTCCAGGCTTTTTCAACCACTTTATGATACTTGTCATAGGAAATTAACCCATGATTGATGCCATAGGCTAAAGCATAGCAATAAAATCCCGTTCCGCTGGCTTCCTTTGCAGGATAGCTTTTGGCATCTAGTAAAGCCGCATGCCAGGTGCCGTCCTTGCTTTGTAAAGCTGCTATCTTTTCGGCCATTTTTTCGTACAGTTCAACATATTTTCCCCTGTCCGGATAATCATCTGGCATATTATCCAGCATCCGCACCAGGCCCCCCATTACCCAACCATTTCCTCTCGACCAAAATACTTTTCTGCCATTGGCCTCTTTTTGCGTAAAAAAACGGCTGTCGCGGAAGTATAGGTTCTCGTCCTTGTCAAACAGGTAGTCGGTTGTTTTCCACCATAATTTATCAGCTATGTCCAGGTATTTTCGTTCGCCGGTGGCAGTATGTAAATAGGCAAATGCAGGCGGACCCATAAACAGTGCATCGCACCAGGCCCACTCGCGGTTAGCGATATTGTCTTTCCATTCCAGCGATTCGGTATGTGGTAAGCCAATAATACTATCAGCCTGGGCCTTAAAATGAGCAATCATTTCGGGCTGTTTGTAGATCATAAACATCTGAGAATACATTTGGGCAACGCAGTAATCGTCGGCCATAGTCTTACGCGGGCCTGTTTTCCAGTGCAGGCTGTCGCCTTTACTTTTGATCTCGCGAAGGAAAACATCGTTGTGATCTATCTTATTCAGCGCCATGTAACCGGCATAGCAAGCGCCCATGGTCCAATCCGCCTTGTTCAGCTTTTTTCCATGCTCCTGCCATTCACGTATCTGCCAGCTGGCCACTTTGTCCATGATATGAACAATAGAATCCTTATCGACTTTCTTTTTCGCAAATACAGGTTGAAAAATTAAAATAGCAGGCAGCAGGATTAGCAGGCGTCTTTTCATAATGGTCGGTTTGGCAATAAAAGTAAAAAAACAGGCTTATATAAAAAGATTGAACGGGGATAATTGTTCATCTTTAATTTCATAAAAATTTTCGTGCAATTTGTCCAGTCGTTCCGAAGCCGGTCGTCTCTCGAATAAAAACTTAAAATCATGAAAGAATTTGTATTGATCTTCAGGTTGGAAGAGCTTCCTGAAGTTAACTTCTCGCCCGATGAGATGCAGGATAAATTTGTCATTTGGGAAAAATGGGTTGATGGCATTATAGCTAAAAACATTCTTGTTAGCCGCGGAAACCGGCTGAGTAAAGAAAGCCGTGTCATTCGTGACAAAAAATTGATCACCAAGGGGCCTTTTGTCGAACTTAGCGAGATTATCGGCGGCTACATTATTATCAGGGCCAATTCCATCGATGAAGCTGCCGAAATAGTTAGGGAGGCACCGATCGTAGGTAAAGGAACCATCGAGGTCAGAGGCATTTATAGTGATGATGAATAAAAAAAATCAAATACCTTGTCCAATAACTGAAATTCCGGTCGTCATTCAATTATAAAACCAAAAAATTAAGCATCATGAACGAATTTGCATTTATCTTCAGGAACGATTTCCACCCTGAAGCAGGGTACTCACCCGAGCAGTTACAGGACATTATGAAACAATGGCAAACCTGGATGGGCGGTATGGCCGCCAAAGGACAGTTGGCTAACGGGGGGCACCGGCTGGGCGGCGACGGTAAAACGGTAAGGCCATCGGCTGTGGTGACAAACGGACCTTTCGCCGAGATCAAGGAAATGATAACCGGGATCATCGTTGTAAAAGCCGATACTATCGACGAGGCAACAGAAATTGCTAAGGGCTGCCCTATTTTGAACGCCGGCGGGAATGTCGAGGTAAGGGATATTGTACCAATGAACGCTAATTAATTATTCCCTCTAAAATTGAAAAACATGAAAGATTTTGCACTAGTATTCAGAAATGAAGCAGGCAGCGAGGCAAAAATAGCGCCCGAAACATTTGCCGCCTTGCAGGCCGAATGGCAAAAATGGGTTGGCGGTATTGCCGCGCAAGGTAAACTTACTTCCCCCGGAAGCCGGTTAGGATTAGAAGGCCGCAGCATAAAGCCAGGTAATATTGTTGCCAATGGACCCTATGCCGAAGTAAAAGATACGCTTCGTGGTTTCCACGTCGTGAAGGCTGATTCGATAGAGGAAGCTATCGAGATCGCCAAGGGCTGCCCGATACTAACGATTGGCGGCAGTGTAGAGGTAAGAGACATTATCCCGGTAGAAACAAGATATCCTATTCCGCAATCATGAAAGAGTTTGCATTGATATACAGGTCCGAACCCCTGGGCGAGATCAAACTGACACCTGAAGGAACCATGGCTGTCTCCAAAGAATGGGAAAACTGGATGGGTGGCATTGCGGCTCAAAATAAATTGGTTTCGCCTGGCATGCGGCTCGGTAATGAAGGCCGTACCGTGAAACCGGGCAACATTGTAACCAACGGCCCTTATGCTGAAATCAAGGAAATTGTTGGCGGCCTGAGCATTTTCCGCGCCGAATCAATCGAGGAAGCAACCGAAATGGCCAAAAGTTGCCCGATCTTAAATGTCGGTGGTAATGTCGAGGTAAGAGACATTATCCAGATGAACGCTCAATAAATTTTATACCAAGCTTTCGCCTGTTAATTTTACGGGCGAAAGCTTAAAACTACTGATGCAGGAAAAAGAGCTGATACCACAGTTGTACCGCAGTGAATTCCGTAAGATAACTGCCGTATTGTGCCGGTTGTTTGGTATCGAACATATCAGCATAGCCGAGGATATCGTCGGTGATACCTTCCTGCTGGCTGCCGAAACCTGGGGATTCAAAGGCATTCCGCAAAACCCCGCCGCCTGGCTCTACACCGTGGCTAAAAACAAGGCCAAAGACTTCCTGAAACGCAATGCCATTTATAATGAAAAGGTTTCGCCTGCGATTCAGCTAGCATCCGAAAACACGAATGAGGTAGAGGTGGATCTTTCGTCCAATAATATCAAGGATAGCCAGCTACAGATGATGTTCGCCATTTGCTATCCCGGCATCCCACCCGAATCGCAAATCGGCCTTTCGCTGCGCATTCTTTGCGGTTTTAGTATCGATGAGATTGCCGATGCGTTCCTAACCAACAAGGAGACGATCAACAAGCGGCTTTATCGCGCTAAAGAAAAACTGAAGGAGGATAAAGTAAAGATCGAAATGCCGCCCGATGCCGAAATCGACAAGCGGATCGACAATGTGCTCATCACGCTTTATCTTCTTTTTAATGAAGGATATTACTCGTCAAGTAAGAACGCGGTTTTGAGCAAGGATCTATGCCTTGAGGCAATGCGCCTCACCTACATGCTTGCTGAAAACACGAGTACCAACAAACCTGACGTAAATGCGCTGCTTTCGCTCATGTGCTTCCATGCTTCCCGCTTTGACGCGAGGATTGCGCCTGATGGTGAACTGATACTTTATGATGATCAGGATATATCGCTATGGAACAACGAGTTAATTACAAATGGCGAGCACTTTTTAAATATGGCCGCCAGGGGGAACGTTGTTTCCAAATACCATATCGAAGCAGCTATTGCGTACTGGCACACAGCAGATAAGGATAGTCCCGAAAAATGGGAAAAGGTGCTCAGCCTGTACAACCGTTTGCTGATAATCGAGTACTCACCTATAGCGGCCCTGAACCGTACTTATGCCCTGGCAAAAGTTTACGGGAACGAAGCAGGTATCGCCGAAGCAGAGAAGTTAAAATTGGAAAACAGCAACCTTTACCATGGGCTTCTCGGTGAATTATATACCGGAGTCGACAATAAGAAAGCGATCGATCACCTTACGACTGCATCAAAACTCACCAAAGCTGCCGCGGATAGGAAAGTGATTTTGAAAAAGATCGAGAAGCTGAAAGCAGGGTAAAAAACCACCGCATTTATTAAATTGCATCAAAATTCCCTATGGCTTACAACGAAAAACTTGCTGATCGCGTCCGCGAGGCCCTGGTTGATGTCCCGAACGTCGTGGAAAAGAAAATGTTCCGCGGTGTTACTTTTATGGTTGACGACAAAATGTGCGTCAGCGTAAGCGGATATGAACTGATGCTCCGCCTCGATCCGGATTTAACAGCGCAACTTGTTGAAGAACCAGGAACCCGGCCTATGATCCACGGCGGCAAGCACATGAAGGGCTTCATTTATATCAGCGAGGAGCGTTTTCGCAGCCAAAAAGACTTTGATCATTGGATCCAGCTGGCGCTGGATTATAACCCGATTGCCAAATCTTCGAAAAAATAATATCTCTATGAAGAGGACATTGACTTGTTTTCTGTTTTTGCTCAGCGCTAAAATGGGAATGGCATCAAATCCACCGTTCTACGGGCCGATTGTGCCTAATAAGATTAAAGACAAGTATGTCCCGGCCTATTATCAAAACATTGGCGGCTTACTCGGCTACCGTATGCAGGTTAACCTTAAGAAACGGTTGCTTCAGATCGATTCGGCAACGCTACTATCTGGCTTCAGGAAAAGGCCGGGGTCACAAACCTGGATTGGTGAGCATGTAGGTAAATTCCTGTTTTCTGCGTCAAAAACTTATCAATACTCACACGATCCACGCATTAAGCATTTGATGGATGATATGGTGCGCAAGTATATAATCTGTCAAATGCCGGATGGTTATCTTGGAACCTATCTCGAAAAGGATCGTTGGACCGAATGGGATGTATGGGCGCATAAATATGCCATCATTGGCTTGCTCAATTATTATTCGGTAACTGGTTATAAACCTGCTTTGCAGACCGCGGAACATGCTGCTGACCTGATCTGCCGAACATTTGGTGACACGCCCGGCAAACGCGACCTGATGCTGGCTGGTGAGCATGTTGGTCTTGCGCCGGGGAGCATCCTGGAACCGATGGTTGATCTTTACCGATACACTGGAAATCAAAAATATCTTGATTTCTGTCGTTATATTCTTCGTGCTTTTGAACAGCCTGATGGACCTAAACTGATCTCTCGGCTCGAAAAATATGGCGACGTGACTAAGGTTGGTGATGCCAAAGCTTACGAAATGCTTTCCTGCTTCCTTGGCATCCTCAAATACTACAAATTAACAGGCGAGCAAAAATATCTGCCGCTAATGCAAACAGCCTGGACGGACATCACAAAAAACAGGCTCTATATAACCGGTACATCCAGCGACCATGAGATATTCCGTGCGCCCGGCATATTAAAAGCTGAAAACAGCGACGAAATGGGCGAAGGTTGCGTTACCGTCACCTGGATACAATTCAACCTGCAAATGCTGCAAATAACCGGCGAACCCAAGTATGCAGAGGAATTGGAGCGCTCGGTATACAACCACTTGCTCGCTGCCGAAAATCCTCAAACTGGTTGTGTAAGCTATTATACCGCATTGGACGGCGCCAAACCCTACCGCTGTGACCAGGGCTTTTCTTGCTGCCTTTCCAGCGTGCCGAGAGGCATTTCACTGATTCCCGAAATGATGGGTGGGAAGATTGATGGCACGTTCACCATGCTGTTTTATGAAAATGGAGAAACGACCGAAAAGATCACTGCTAAAGATGGAGCCGGGTTAAGTTTAAAAATTAAATCTACCACTCAATTTCCTTTGGATAGTAGTATTGTCGTTTCGGTCAGTCCATCCCATGCTGCTGCGTTCGCAATGAATTTCAGGGTTCCGGTATGGTCACAGGATTTTTCGGCGAACGTTGGCGGCAAAGTTTATAAAGGCGAAAAAGATAAGCTGCTCACTATTGAAAGACTCTGGAAGCCTGGTGACAAAGTTGAGATCAGCTTTAAAATGCCCCTTCAAATATTACCCGGAGGATTATCCTATCCTAATTCCATCGCTATCAAAAAAGGTCCACAGATTTTTGCTGTTGATCAGGGTTTGAATAAGGCTATTGCGTCAATCAATGACATTGAATATCAATCTGCGCAATCCACCCTAACAGATGAAAAATCAGTTTTACCAGCTGATTGGAGCTGGAAGCAAGCCTATTCTTTGCAAATGAATGTTTCGGGAGCGCCAAAGAAAGTAGTCATTGTACCCTTCTCCGAAGCTGGTCAGGATTCGTCAAAGATTGCAGTTTGGATACACCATTAAAAATGTAGAGACGCGCTGTTGCGTCTCCACGGGCATTATGTTTAGTTTTAGTTTAGTTCACTTCAATTACCGACATCCCACTATTATCCTTCCCATACACCTTCGCAATCGCCTTTACAACAGCGCCTTTCTTAATCGTAAATGGTTTGGTGTACTCATGCGCTTCAGTAAATGACGGCGTCGAATCATCGGTGCTGTAGTAGATCCTTGCACCCGGAGTTGAGCATGAGAGGCTTACTTTCAAGCTTTGCAAATGTATGGTGGGTCTTTTTACAATATCCACATATTTTTCGGTACGTGCGTCGTGAATCACGCCTTTCCAGTTCATACCAAAGCCAAAGTCGTAGTCATGTCCGTCTGCATCAACATAAGGGATCATGTCATGCGGGATGTCCTCATCCTGCAATTCCACTGTTTTCATATTGGCAGGCATCTGGAACGGCAATAAACCTGACGGTTCATAAGCGCCTGTCAGTACATCCAGTATAGCCTGGTTCTGAACACCGAAATCTGCTACTATTGCATTTGCATCCTTTTCAAATTCAGCCGGAATGGTCGGTTTACTCATAGTCAGGACTACAATAACCGGCTTGTCCTTCATTACTACCTTGGTTTCGCGAATGGTTTTTAAATCGTTGTAATTACCGGCAGTTATAGTTTTATCCTTATAGCTACGGTCATGAACTTTGGGCTCTGATGGATCTCCTGCTGCAATGCTATGCGCTCTAGCATGAGTGGCCTTATACTCACTATATTGCAGCGTGATCGGCACGTAACCGTTGCCGCCTTTTACAGTATCGGCGCCGTCATAACCCGAACCACCAGATGGACTGCTAACAAACACAATTGCACAATCAGCTTTCGAAGGATCATCAGTCGATTTTAAATATTTACTCAACAACTCCGGCTTTACTGCCTCATCCCAATGCTCTTTTGACGGCGGCCCAAAGAAACCCTTAACCGAAGGCGTATATTTTTTAGGCAAATAAACTGTTATGTCTTTCTTCAACGGCAGCACATGATCACTGTTTTTCAGCAGGACGATCGATTTCAATTGAGCATTGTAACCCGCTGTCATAAACTCTGGTTTACCTACGGTGTTTTTAGAATTTTCTACATTGAGATAAGGATTCTCAAACAAGCCTGTTCTGAAGATATTGGTTAGCAAACGCACTGCCGATTGCTCAAACCGCGCACGCATAAATGGCTCGCCATGCTCTTTTACACCCATCGCATAAGCTTCAAGTACCGGCCCTGCGATATTATTGCCGCCAAATTGGTCGACACCGGCCATCAGCACCTTATAATGTCTTTCAGCCACAGTCTTGGTTTCCATTCCCCACGATTTACCCATAAACTCGTCTGGTTTTTTGCCTTCATCAGCTGTTACACCCCAGTCGGTGCAGATAACGCCATCATAGTGATATTTGCCCCGCAGCAGATCAGTGATTAGGTATTTATTGTAGCTATTGCCCTCGTTTTCCTTGTATTTGGTATCCCTGTCGTACGAGATAGTATAATAGGGCATCACGGCGGCGGCCATTTTTGTTTTACCTTTCAGATCGAGTGCACCATCTACAAACGATACCAGGTGCTCATCGAAATTATTGCCCGGGTACACCGCAAACTTACCATAGGCAAAGTGAGCGTCTCTCCCAGCCTCTTCCGGACCGCCGCCCGGCCAGTGCTTCATCATTGCGTTTACGCTGTGGTAGCCCCAGCCGTCTTTGATCTCGCTATCACCGGTCGATGTTTGAAATCCGTCCACATAGGCACGGGCCATGTCGGCATCCAGTTGCGGGTCCTCGCCAAAAGTACCGTTGATCCGTGCCCAGCGTGGTTCAGAGCCCAAGTCAATCTGAGGCGAAAGCGCTGTAGAAATACCCAAAGCACGATACTCCTGTGCGGCTATGTTACCAAATTCCAATACCACATTTGGGTCAAACGTTGCTGCCAAACCCAACTGATCGGGCCATTGAGATATCTTGCCACCGGCCCCTGCTGTATATTCCACACCTGAGTTGGTGCCGTGACGTGGGTCAGAACTATTATTGGCCGGAATACCAAAGCCCGAACCCTCTACTAATGCCTGTACCTTATTGTTCCATTTAGCCGCAACTTCCGGGCTGGGCACCGAAGTGATCAGCACGTGGCGCAAATTATCTTTGAGCAAAAAGTCTTTTTGCTGATCCGTCACATCCGATGGGTCTATCCCGCCCTCGTTGAATTTTTTACCGTTGTAAGTGCCCGCACCAAACGGTCCGCCCGACATGGCTGGTATGGCCTGGTGAGCACTATAAAGCATCAAACCGGCAATTTCTTTAATTGATAATTGCGATGCCAGGTCTTTCGCGCGCTCGGAAACGGGTAGACGCCAATCTTCGTATTTATCCAGCTTGTCGTTTTTGTTCAGATCCTTAAAAGCGAGACCATCAACGGTTAAAATCTTAACGCCGGATGTCTTTGAATAGCCCAGCGTAGGGCCGTTTTGATTTTTTACCAGCACAATGTCGTCGCCATCATCAGTAGCGGTCCATTTGCGGGTTTCAATTTTATTGCTGCTGAAGGTTGCTGCCATCATCACTAAGGACAAAGAGCCGATAGCATACAGAACAGGTTGAGTAATGGTTTTCTTCATATCATGGTCGGATAATTGGTTTGCAAGTTATTGTGTACAAATGACACAACTAAAGGTATGTAATTGAAAACGAGATTTCAAAAAGAATCGATAAAAGGTTTGTGGGAATGGACTGAGGGACGTTGGCAAACGACGAAGTAGGGACACAGTGCATTACATTTCTACTGGATATAAATTCTAAATTTACCGCTCAAAATCATACGCTATGAAACCCTTCACCGTCCCCACCCGCGACCAGGTTGCCGAAGAGGCAAAACCCGCTTTTGATCAATATATTCGCTTAATAGGCAAAATGCCCAACCTCTATGCCACCATCGGCTATTCGGCCAATGCATTGAACTCATACCTGCATTATGTAGGCGAACAGGTTCGCGGAACTTTCCACGCCAAAGAGCGTGAAGCCATTTACCTGATCGTTTCTCAATTGAACGGTTGTGAGTATTGCCTGGCATCGCACACCCAATCTGCTATCAAAAACAAATGGACGGAGGAAGAAACGCTTCAACTGCGTGCAGGCACCTATCCTGATCAAAGATGGCAGGTGATGTATAAGATAATCAAATCAGTCGTTGACAATAAAGGACAGGTAAACGATGAGTTGCTGGACGAATTTTATGCTCTGGACTACGACGAGGCCGCCATTATGGATCTGATGGTATTGATCAACGTAATGAGTTTTACAAACTACACCTATAGACTCATCCGTGTGCCGATAGATTTTCCGCTAGCAAAAGAAATTTAATATCTAAAGCTTGATCCCGAATGCTTTAGCCATCACAACCTGGTTAAAGTATTCGGTGTATTCTATGATTTTGCCGTCCTTTAGCCTAAATGTACCAAGGTAGTCGTTCTCGTATTTGCCGCCTGCCTTGATCTCTATTTCGCCCCTGAACTGCACAAAAATAAAATCGGGGTCATCAGTTGCATAAATCGTCCTCGGAAATTCCATTTGGCCGAAGTTAGCGGTCAGTCCGCTGTATTGTTTGTAGATGCCCTCAGCGCCATCAAAGCTTTTGGGAAAACCCTCAGGAGCATAAGGATTAAGCTGTTTCCCGTCCTCTGTAAAGATTTCTTTGAGTATCTCAAATTGTTGTGTCTCCAGCGCAACGAAAAACCGGTCGACAATGTTTTTATTGATTTCTGCTGATGTTTTCACAGTATTTCAAAGATAACAACCGCAATTTAAAAGCTCTCTACCACTTAAAGTTTGGAACAGACCCAAAAACGAAAGCTCCCCGATTTCTCAGGGAGCTTTCAATCAAACTAAACCAACAACTTATTATGAAAACAGTCTTTGTGTTTTGAAATTCTAAACTCTAAAATCTAAATTCTAAAGTTTAAGAACTTCTTCCGGGACCGTGAGCCATCCGCTCTCACTCACCACCGTCAGACTCACAGGTACCTTGGAAGAATAAGTCTTATTTATTTTTCTTTCGGACTTCCGGACTTATGCGGACTTCCGGACTTAGATTATTTTACAGAAATTTCGCGGGATTGAATTTTAGCTTCTTCTTTTTTAGCCACATTCAGCTTCAATACACCGTCGGTATATTCAGCTTCAACCTTGCTTTGGTCGGCAGTCTCAGGTAAGGTAAACGACCTTACGAAAGAGTTGTAGCTGTATTCGCGTTTGCTGTATTTCTTGCTTTCGTCAACATTTTCAGTCTTCTTTTCAGCAGAAACGCTTAATACGTTTTTATCCAGGCTGATCTTGAAATCTTCCTTCTTCAAACCGGGAACGGCCAATTCAATGTGGAATTCGTTTTCGGTTTCGGCAATATTTACGGCCGGTACTTTATTCAGGAACCTTTCGTTAAGAAATGAATCGTTGATGATTGAATCAAATACATCGCTGAACCATGGGTTAACTGCGCTTTTCTGTCCGTTGTTAAATTTTACGAGTGTCATATTTATATCCTCCAGAGTTTATTATTTTTTAGTTTATTAACTTCGTCGCTCATAGATCAACAGTTATACCACGAGGCGAAAAGCCTGCTTTTGAGACAAAATGTCTTATCTGTTTTGATTTATACCGACATATTGACATAAAATGAGTGAAAATCTTGCAGACTATAAGTTTCGAACCCCTATTCCGATCCGCTTTTCAGATCTCGACTTCTATGGGCATGTGAACAACGCGATATATTTAACCTATTTTGAGATTGCCCGTTCCGATTACTGGCGGGAGGTGGTAAAGTGGGACTGGAACCACAACGGCATTATCCTGGCAAAGTCGGAAGTGAACTACCTGAAGCCTATTACAAGGAATGATCAGATAGCCTGTTATATACGTACCACTCGTATCGGCAACAGCAGTTTTGATGTAATGCATGTGCTGGTAAAGATTACAGACGAAGGCGAAGAAATTTGCACCACCGGCAAAACGGTCTGCATCAGCTACGATTACAGCATACACAAACCGGTTAAAATCCCCAAAGAGCAACGCGACCGTATGATCGCCTACGATGAACCAGGCTTGATCTTAAATACCAATTAAATGTGCGGATGCGTTGATGTGCAGATGTACAAATTATTTGTGTGATTTGACAAATATGGAGCCGCTAAGAATCTTATTATCTATCAAATCCTTTAATCGTGTTCAAAATATCTTCCCCGGATTTAATATTCCATTCGGATCAAACACCTTTTTGATACCCTTCCAAAGCTCGAAATGCACATTGGAGAATTTGATGGGCATATATTCTTTTTGAACGAGGCCGATGCCATGTTCGCCGGAAAGTGTTCCGCCTAGTGATACGGTTAGTTCAAATACCTCGCGGATGCCGTCTTTGAGTTTATGATGCCAATCTTCATCGCTCATGCTGCCTTTGATGATGTTAGTATGCACGTTACCATCGCCGGCATGTCCGTAGCAAATTGATTCGAAGCCATACTTCTTACCTATTTCCTTAATGCCTTTGATCAGCTGAGGCAAAGCAGCGCGTGGCACTACTGTGTCTTCTTCCTTATAGATAGTATTGGATTTGACAGAAACAGCCATTGTGCGACGCATGCGCCATAGTTCTTCTTTTTGTGCTGATGAATCAGCAAACAATACATCTTTGCAGTCAAATTCTTCCAAAACGGTATTTATCTTTTCGCAATCGGCGAAGATCATATCCAGGTTGGTGCCATCAACCTCAATCAGCAAAAATGCCTCGATACCATCTTTCAGATCAAAATTGAGATGATCGTGCTCGATTACCCACTCCACCCCTCTCCGCTCCATGAATTCAAGAGCCGAAGGAACTATGCCCGCTCTAAAGATCGCAGATACTGCTGCACAAGCTGCTTCGTTGCTATCGAACGAGGCAAGCATCAGCGCATCCTGGGTTGGGCGCGGAATAAGTTTAGTGACGATTTTGGTTATGATACCCAAAGTGCCTTCCGAGCCGATCATCAATTGCGTCAGGTTATAGCCAGAAGCGTATTTGAGCGTGTTGGCTCCTGTCCAGATGATATCACCGTTGGGTAAAACGACTTGTAGGTTCAAAATATATTCGCGAATGGTACCATATTTCACCACCCTTGGCCCGCCCGAACCATGCGAAACATTTCCGCCGATGAAACAGCTGCCTTTGCTGGCTGGATCCACCGGGTAAAGAAGTCCTTTTTCGGCAACCGCGTCCATAAACACTTCAGTGATCACGCCCGGCTCAACAGTGGCTTGCAAGTTGTCCGTATCGATGTTAAGGATATGGTTAAAACGTTCCATCGAGATCAGTAAACCTCCTTTTATAGGTAATGCTCCTCCGCTCAATCCTGTTCCTGCTCCCCTTGCCGTTACGGGAATATAGTGCTCATTACAAAGTTTTAACAGCGAAGATATTTCTTCGGCCGATTTCGGCTTTACAGCAACTTCCGGATAATAAGCCAAGTCTTCGGTCTCATCGTGGCTATAAGGTTTTAAATCGGCATGATCAGTAACCACGCCATCACCGCTAACAATCGATTTGATGACCGATAATATATCGCCCGTTATTTTATTAAATTCCATCTCAGGGTTTATTATAGGTAATGGTAACGCTTGAATAGTCGACTTTACCTTTCAGCGGCGGATTCAGCTTTTTGATGGTGACCGTTGCCCGGTCGATATAAGGATACTCGTTTTTGATCGCATCAATAACAGTCTGGCCGAGAGTTTCTATAAGTTTTTTGGTTTTTTTCATCTGCTCAGCCGCGATATTATACAACTGCTCGTAATTTACAGTATTGCTGATATTGTCTTTATGCAGGCCGCCTTCGGGCTCAAAATCAACCGATATATCTACTACAAACCGGCTGCCCAATAGTTGTTCCTCCGGATAAAACCCATGTTTGCCAAAAAATTCGGCGCCATGTAATGCGACTGAGATCATGGGGCTAAGTTAGTTGATTGAGTTGAATAAGTTAGTTGAGTTAATTAAGTTGAATCGTTGTTTAAATTGATCTAACCGCTTTTCTTTATGACTTTCGCGACTTTCGGACTCTAAAAGAACCACTTAACCCAATCAACCATTCAAGCCAATCAACTTAAAAAACTATCTTTGCCGCACCAATTATTCTTCTCATGGCAAAAACTGATCTCTATGAAGCTCCGGATTATTTCCTTGTGGACGAGCTGCTTACCGACGAACATAAACTGATACGCTCAACCGTACGCGATTGGGTAAAAAAAGAACTGAGCCCTATTATTGAGGACTATGCTCAGCGCGCTGAATTCCCGAAACAATTATTAAAAGGTCTTGCTGAAATAGGCGCTTTCGGACCGACGATCCCTGTTGAATACGGGGGCGCTGGTTTGGATTATATGTCCTATGGCATCATCATGCAGGAAATTGAACGCGGCGACTCAGGCATACGCTCAACTGCTTCTGTACAAGGCTCACTGGTGATGTATCCTATTTACGCTTACGGATCTGAGGACCAGCGGAAAAAATATCTTCCCAAACTTGCCACAGGCGAACTCATGGGCTG
>Ga0068856_100001550_pt1 | contig 24054 bp, 18 predicted proteins | sample KBSCornC62_FD_66595 | JGI IMG/M metagenome (GOLD analysis project Ga0068856, IMG submission 66595) | Corn rhizosphere microbial communities from Kellogg Biological Station, Michigan, USA - KBS Corn C6-2 | ecosystem: Host-associated > Plants > Roots > Rhizosphere > Soil ... | reverse complement strand
CGGTTATTGGCATTATCCAGATGTAACGCCACGATGACATCCTTGCTGGCGTTGAGGTAGCCGGTCATTTGAAACGGACTCGATCCGGCACTGACGTTGAGGTTGACTCCCCCGTGTCATTTGAAACGGACTCGATCCGGCACTGACGTTGAGGTTGACTCCCCCGTTGGTGGCCAGCGAATAATTGCCCGTAAAATTGTCACCGGCGTTGCCGGACAGTGTGCCGTCATTGTTGAAGGTCATATAGCCATTGCCGATCTGGCTGAGCGGCGAATATTTGACCGATTGATTGTCCAACCCCAGCAAGTCGGAAACCGCGCTGGCGTTGGTGGTGGGAAGAAAGTTTTGGATCAACTGTTGCGGCGTATCCAAAATGACGATCGGCCAGGTGCCCACGATGTCGTTTGTGGCGAATGTGGCGGGCGAACGGACCACCACGTCCAATTCATTCTGCGGAGTTCCATCGTTGTTGGAGTTCGCCGCGATGCCGGCAAAAATATCCTGGGCATCATTCACCCGGAAGGAAATAGCGGGGGCACCGGCAGGATAAACCGTCAGCATTCCCTGGCCACCGATGCTCATCGTCCCGGTGACCGGGCCATTGGTAAACGTGCCGTTGGTGTAGGTGTTCACGTCAAAGGCATTGGCTCCGAACGCGTCGTGGCCCGAGACGTTGGTGACAAGACCGCCGGAAAATTGCGGCATCAGTTGGGCCGGGACACTGAACGCCACGCCGTTCCAAACGCCCGCTAGATTGGTCAGGGTCTGGGCGTGGCTGGAAAAAACCGTCCAGGCAACTGTTGAAATCGAGAGACCATATTTCAATTTCCGTTTCATGGGAGCATAGACTGCTGATTGGCCTAAAGTCTGTCAACCTTCCCAACACCCACCGCGCTGGTTGACGAGCGGAACAAGCCAGTGAGGGAACACAACAAAAATACCGGTTAAACCCACATTTCATGGTTTATTCTTTCAGTGATTCCCTCTATTTTTCCCGCCCATGGAGCATGGACTTGTCACCGATATTGCCATCTGCATTATTGCAGCGTGGGTCGTGGCCGTCCTTTCCCAAGTCGCGAAACAGCCATTGCTGCTCGCTTATCTCATCGCCGGTTTCGCCGTCGGCCCGCACGGTTTCAAATGGGTCACCAACGCGGAATCCATCCAGACCATCTCTGAAATCGGCCTGTCGCTGCTGCTCTTCATGATCGGGCTGGAGATTGACCTGAAGAAAATGCTGAGCGCCGGCCGCACCATCACGCTCACGGCGGGCATCCAGATTCTCGGCTGCGTCCTGCTCGGCTGGCTCATTTTTGGATTGATCGGTCCGGCCAAAAACAATTTGGAGGCCCTGTATATCGCGGTAGCGGCCGCGATGAGCAGCACGATCATCATCGTCAAAATCCTTTACGACAAACGCGAGCTCGAAACGCTTGCCGGCCGAGTCACGCTCGGCGTGCTGGTGTTGCAGGACGTCGCGACGATTCTGTTTCTCGCCGTCCAGCCGAACCTCAAAAATCCGGAAATCGGCGTGATGCTCGTGGCGATCGGCAAAGTGCTGTGGCTCGTGTCCGTCGGGTTCGTCGTGAGCCGGTTCGTGTTGCCGAAAGTTTTCAAATTCATCGCGCGCCTGCCGGAACTCGTGCTGGTCGGCGCGCTGGCGTGGTGCTTTGCGATGGCCGGCTTTGCGGATTGGCTCCACCTGTCGTCCGCAATGGGCGCGCTCATCGCCGGCGTGATGTTGAGCACGTTTCCCTACACGCTCGACGTCGCGGCGAAAGTCACCAGCCTGCGCGATTTTTTCGTGACGCTGTTCTTCGTGGGCCTCGGGATGTTGATTCCCATGCCAACGGTGACTTACATGCTGTGGACGCTGTTCATTTGTCTTGTGCTGGTGGCCACGCGGTTGGGGACGGTTTTTCCCGTGCTCTACGCCTTGCGCCAAGGTTATCGCGGCAGCTTTTTGCCGGCGGTCAATCTCTGCCAGATGAGTGAACTCTCGCTCGTGTTGCTGGCGCTCGGCCGGGCAAGCGGCGATGTCTCGAACAACGTCATCGGCATCGCGGCCTTCGCCTTCGCGTTCTTGGCGGTCGGTTCCACCTACGCGATGATTGGCAGCAATACCCTGCTCCGCAAAGCGACGCCGTGGTTCAAGAAACTGGATTTGCACGACCTCGACCACACCGCCTTCTTCGCGCGAGCGGAGCCGAAGCCGTGCCGCATCTGCCTGCTGGGATTTTCCTGGACCGCCAGTTCGCTGCTCGCCGAAATCGAGCGCAACCGACCCGATTTGATTCCCGAAATCGTCGTGATTGACTTCAATCCGGTCGTGCATGAGAAACTCAAGAAGCACAATGTCCACGCCGTTTACGGCGACATCACCGCGCGCGACGTGCTGCATCATGCCGGGGTGTCGCACGCCGATTTCATCATCTGCTCGCTGCCCAACATGGTGCTCAAGGGCGCGGACAATTTCAAAATGCTCCGGCAGTTGCGCGAGTTGAACCCGGCGGCCAAGATCATCGTCCACGCCGAACTGCTGACGGACGTGCCCAAACTTTACGCCGCCGGTGCCAGCTACGTCACCGCGCCGCGCCTGCTCGAAGCCAACGACCTGCTTCAGGTCATCGAGGCCAACGAGCAAAACCTGCTCGACCAGAAACATCAGACGCAACTCAAGCTGCTGGAAAAGCGGCACGAGATCATCCCGTAATTTTATGAAGCCTGTCTCCCTGAAATCCGCCCTCACCGTCGCTGTGAAAGCCGCCCGCGCCGCCGGCAAGGTCATGCACGACAACTGGCACAAGCCCAAGCGCGTGAACTCCGCCGAGGCCCACGACATCAAGCTGGAACTCGACGTCCAGTGTCAGGCACTCATCGAGAAGATTCTTGCCGCCGCGTATCCGGAAATCCCCGTGCTGGGCGAGGAAGGCAACACCGGCGACACCACCGCCGCCTATCGCTGGGTGATTGATCCGATTGACGGCACGGTGAACTACTTCTTCGGGATGCCGCACGCCGCCGTCTCCATCGCGCTCCAGCATCGCGAGCAATCCGTCGTCGGCGTGATTTACGACCCATTCACCGATGAGATTTGGACTACTACCACCGGCCAGCCGACGCGATTGAACGGAAGAATCATTCGCGTGAGCAACCGCTCGAAACTGGACGAGTGCATCATTGCGATGGGTTTTTCCAAGAATCAGGAGAACCTCGACAAAAGCCTGCCGCACCTGATCCGCCTGTCGCGGCGCGCGAAAAAAATCCGCATCATGGGTTCCGCCGCGCTGGAACTGGTCTATGTTGCCAGCGGCCGGCTCGACGCCTACATCGAACGCACGATCAATCTCTGGGACGTCGCCGCCGGCTCATTGCTTGTGGAAAATGCGGGCGGGGAATTTTACACGCTGCCTGCGCCGCACGGAAAACTGCGTATGTGTGCCGACAACGGCAAGCTGCGGAAGAAGCTTCAGCTCGGCAGCTTGCTGAAGTGAGTTTGGGAATGACGGATGGAATTTGTATTAACGCCCTCCCGCACCCTGACCCTGTCCCCAGGAGAGGGAACAGCCGTTGTCCGCCTCAAATTGTTGAGAGCTATTCGAGCCACTGACCATCGTGGTTTTGCCAAAAGACTGGAAGCAATTCTCCCTCTCCTCGGAGGAGACGGCCGGGGCGAGGACGGTTTAATACACTAAATTCTTTCCCGGTATCAAACTTTGAGCTTCGTTGAAAAAAATCCCTTCAATTTCTCCAACGCCTTCGCGCGGTGGCTCAATTTATTTTTCACGTTCTCGCCCAACTCGGCGAAGGATTCCTTGAATCCATCCGGCACAAACAGCGGATCGTAGCCAAACCCGCCCTGCCCGCTCGCGGCGAACTGAATCCGCCCTTCGCAAGCGCCGCTGAAAATTTGCGCTTCAAGCTCGTCCGCGTAGCACACGGGCGAAGCGTTTTCCACCCGCGGTTCCGGCACCGGCACCAGCGCGATGACGCAGCGAAACCGGCCGGTGCGTTTTTCCAGCGGCACGTCCTGCAGCAGGCGCAGCAGCTTGGCATTGTTGTGGGCATCGTGAGAGTTTTCGCCTTTATCCAACGCGGCAAACCGCGCCGAGTGCACGCCAGGCGCGCCGTTCAGCACGTCCACTTCCAAGCCCGAATCATCCGCGAGCACGAAATCCGGCTTTGGACGTTGAGCGTTGAATGTTGAATGTTGAATGTTCAGCCATTTCGCCAGCTCCACGGCTTTCTTCGTCGCGTTGCCCGCGAAGGTGTCGGCATCTTCGACGACGGGTGGCGCAGCGGGAAATTCTTTCAGCGTGAGGCAGAGGAAATCCGCGCCGAGGATGGCCTGGATTTCCCCGACCTTGTGGGCGTTGCGCGTGGCGATGAGCAGCGTCGTCATGCGCGGAGTATAGTCAAACTTTGTGGACGCGCGAGCTTGACGGGAAAAATTTCCACCGCAAAATCAACAGATGAACTCACGCATCGCCCTCGCGCTTGGCCTTTCACTGGCGGCGCTCACGATTCCTCTTGCTTCCGCTGAAACCGTCTGGCTCGACGATTTGAATCTCGCCACCGCGTCCCAAGGCTGGGGCGATCCGCATAAAAACAAATCGGTCGAGGGCCACACGTTGACCATCGGCGGAAAAGTGTTCGAGCGCGGCTTCGGCACGCACGCCGACAGCACGTTGCGGGTGAATCTCGCCGGCGGCGCGCAAACTTTCTCTGCCAGCGTCGGCGTGGATGACGAAGTGAATCATAACAAGGCGGCCAGCGTGGAGTTCCTCGTGATCGGCGATGGCAAGACGCTTTGGCGCAGCGGCGTGATGCGCGCCGACAATGCGGCGAAACTTTGCGAAGTGGATTTGACGGGCGTTAAGTCGCTCGTGTTGGAAGTCACCGACGCCGAGGACGACAACAGCTTTGACCACGCGGATTGGGCGGATGCAAGATTTGAAACGACTGGCGCTAAAATTGCCACGACCAACAGCGAAACCGCACTGGCCCCGGTCGCGCCCTACATCCTCACGCCCGCGGCGCCGGCCACGCCGCGCATCAACGGCGCCAACGTCTTCGGCGTGCGGCCCGGCTCGCCGTTTTTGTTCACGGTCCCGGCCACCGGCGACCGGCCGATGACGTTTTCCGCGAAGAACCTGCCGCGCGGCCTGAAGCTCGACGCCAAGACGGGCCGCATTACCGGCGCCTTGAAAAGCAAAGGTGAATTCATCGTCACGCTGCGCGCCAAAAACTCCCTCGGCAAGGCGGAGAAGAAATTCCGCATCGTCTGCGGCGACCAGATCGCGCTCACGCCGCCGATGGGCTGGAACAGTTGGAATTGTTTTGCCCACGCCGTTTCCGCCGACCGCGTGAAGCGCGCGGCCGACGCCCTGGTCAAGAGCGGACTCGTGAACCACGGCTGGACTTACATCAACATTGACGACTTCTGGCAGAACCATCGCGATACGAAAGATGCGACGCTCAAGGGCGACTTCCGCGACGCGCAGGGCAACATCGTCCCCAACGCGCGCTTCCCCGACATGAAGGGTCTCGCGGATTACGTCCACGGCCTCGGGCTGAAGATCGGTTTGTATTCCTCGCCTGGTCCGTGGACCTGCGGCGGCTGCACCGGAAGTTTTAAGCACGAATTACAGGACGCACAAATTTATGCGAAGTGGGGCTTCGACTATTTGAAATACGACTGGTGCAGCTATGGTTCCATCGCCGATGGCCGCGTGGCGACGGATAAAAACATTCCCTCGTGGTCGGAAGGCAAGGGCAAGTCCGATCCAGCCGTGGCGATCTATCCTTACAAAATCATGGGCGAGTTTCTCCGCCAGCAAAACCGCGACATCGTTTACAGCCTCTGCCAATACGGCATGTCCGACGTGTGGAAATGGGGCGGCTCGGTCAGCGGCAATTGCTGGCGCACCACCGGCGACATCACCGACACCTGGAAAAGCATGAGCAATATCGGCTTCAAGCAGGACCAGGCCGCGCCCTACGCCAAGCCCGGCAACTGGAACGATCCCGACATGCTCATCGTCGGCGAAGTCGGCTGGGGCAACCTGCATCCGACCCGCCTGACGCCTGACGAGCAATACACGCACATCAGCCTGTGGTGCCTGCTATCCGCGCCGCTGCTCATCGGCTGCGACATGGAAAAATTTGACGACTTCACACTGAACCTGTTGAGCAACGACGAGGTGCTGGCCGTTGATCAGGATGAACTCGGAAAACAAGCGACCTGCGTCATCAAAGACGGCGACGTGCGCATCTACGAAAAGGAACTGGCCGACGGCGGGCGCGCGATTGGCTTTTTCAACCTCGGCACCGCGCCGGTGGAATTGAAATTCAGCGACTTTGCCAAACTCGGACTCTCCGGCAAACAAACGGCGCGTGACCTGTGGCGGCAGAAAGACGTGGCGACCATGGATGCGGCGAAAGATTCATTGCCGCTCACGATTCCCGCCCACGGCGTAGTGCTCTACAAGTTCACGGCGGCGAAGTGATTCATCGTAGCGACAGGCCTTTTGGCCTGTCGCTACACGTCATTTCACTTGGACGCGACCGGCCGGTTGGTCTGCCAAAAGCCGAGGACTTCGCCCCAGAATTTCGCCGGCGGGTCCCCGATGACGATGTGGCCGCTCTCGGGATATTCCCAGAGGCGTTTCGGGCCGACATACCCATCGTAGAGCGACCGGCCGAATTGCTCCGGCACCACCCGGTCGCGGCCGTCCAACATGATACCCAGCGGGCCGTGATAGCGGAGCAGGTCGTCCTCGGAGGGGAAGCGGTCCATGAGAATCAGAGAAACCGGGAAAACGGGCATGTGATATTGCGCGACATCGGTCAGCCGGTTGAACGGCGACAGCAAGATCACCCCGGCGATCCGGTTGGGATACGCCCCGGCCAGATGCGCCGCCACGCCGGAGCCGAGCGATTCGCCCACGAGATAGATGGGGCGGTCGGACGGCAGCTGCTTCAAGCCGTTTTCGGCGGCCGCAGTGAGGCTGAACTGGGTCGGCGAACCGGTGCGATCCCCGTAACCGGGATATTCCAGAATGAACACGTCCAGCGCGGCGACGGATTGGATGTCCTCCGCGTAATGGGCGCAATTCACGGTGCAACTGCCGTTGCCATACAGGATCAACACGCTGCCCTGCGCCGGTTGCCGGACGGACAAGCGTTTCATCCCGATGGCTTCCCCGGCGGCATTCGTCCAGCGTTCGAGATTGCACGCCTCGGCCAGGCGGTCCATGTGCCGGGCGGTATAGACGGGCGGAACGTAAATGAACCAGCGCTGGTTGAGGCTGACGGCCGCACCGGCGGCGACATAAAAAAGGAGCAGCGCCCAGAGCAGCAGCCGCAGCAGGCGGGAGAGCTCCACCGGCTTGGCTGGTTCAGGTTGCTGATTCATGGGGCGCCAGCATCCCAAAACCGCGGCCGGAATTCGAATTGAAAATGAAGATGATTAGGAAGTTCGACCGGCTTGCCCATCACCCGGGAAGCGTCATCGGCGCGCGGCCAGCAGCCGGCGCAATTCCGCCGCCGGCAATTCCACCAGCCTGGTCGTGACGGAAAACTTTTTCACACGGCTGCCGGGCAATTGAAATTTGAAATCACGGAAGACGCGCTCGCAAATTGTCATCAAGCCGCGCGCGCCGGTCTGTTCATTGGCCGCCAGCTCGGCGAGGCGACGCAGGCCATCGTCCTTGAACTCGCAGCGGATACCGTAGGCGGCAAAGGCGCGTTCATATTGATGGATCAAGCTGCTCTCGCTCTTGCGGAGGACGTTGAACAGATCGTCAGTGTCCAAGCCGTGACACGCCACGCGCACGGGCAGGCGTCCGATGAATTCCGGCTCCAGCCCGTAGGTGATCAGATCGGCGGTGGACGTCTGGTTGATCAATTGATCCGTCGCCTGCCGGGTCTTCGCGCCGAGGCGATGCCGCACAATTTCCTCGATGCCCGAGAACGCGCCGCTGACGATGAACAAAATATGCCGCGTGTTGATGGTTTCCGGCTGCGCTCCGCCGCCGCCGCGCATGGCGGACATGGCGTTTTGCAACTGGCCGGTCATGTCGTTCGGCGAAACCACCGGCACGTCGCCATCTTCCATGAGCTTGAGGAGGTTCGTCTGCACGCCGCGCCCGGAGACGTCGCGTCCGCCGCTGTCGCCGCGCGTGGCGAGCTTGTCCACCTCGTCGAGATAGATGATGCCGTGCTCGGCGCGTTTCACATCGCCGCCCGCGCGCCGGACGAGGTCGCGCACGAGGTCGTCCACATCGCCGCCGACGTAGCCGGTCTCGCTGAACTTGGTGGCGTCCGCCTTCACGAACGGCACGCCGATGAGTTCCGCCGCCGAGCGGATGAGATGCGTCTTGCCCACGCCGGTCGGCCCGAGCAGCAGCACGTTCTGCTTTTGATAAAACGGCGCGGCGTGGCCCTCGAGCGTGAGGCGGACGTGTTGGAAATGATCGCACAGCGCCACGCTCAAAACCTTCTTCGCCTCGCGCTGGCCGATGACGAAACGGTTCAGATGCTTGGCGATGTCGGCGGGCTTGAGATTGAAGCTGAACTGCGCCTCGGCGAGCGCGGCGGTTTCCACGACGCCGGGCTTGGTGGCAACATCGTGCTTGGACCGGCGCGGGGTGCGGAGCCGGCTCGGCACGCCCGCCGTGATGGGGCCGAGGGCATCGGGATGGCCGCTGGAAATGTTTGGCATAATTAGTTCAGCAAAAAGGCGGACGAGCTTGGGCCCGTCCGCCTTGAATTTAGAGCCTTCTCACGTCGGCTCCTACATTTTAATAGCGGTAGTGCTCGGGCTTGTAAGGGCCGTCCGCCGACACACCGAGGTATTCGGCCTGGGCCTTGGTCAACTTGGTCAGCACGACGCCGATTTTTTCCAGGTGCAAACGGGCGACTTCTTCGTCGAGCTTCTTCGGCAGACGATAGACGGTCTTTTCGTATTTGTCCTTGTTCGCCCAGAGGTCAATCTGCGCGAGCGTCTGGTTCGTGAAGCTGTTGCTCATCACGAAGCTCGGATGGCCGGTGGCGCAACCGAGGTTCACGAGGCGGCCTTCGGCGAGCATGTAGATGCTCTTGTTGCCGGGCAGATAATAGCGGTCGTATTGCGGCTTGATGTTCTCGATGCGCACGCCTTTTTTCTTCTTGAGCGCGTCCACCTGGATCTCGTTATCAAAGTGGCCGATGTTACACACAATCGCCTGGTCCTTCATCTTGAGGATATGATCGGCAGTGATGATGTCACAGTTGCCGGTGGTGGTGACGTAGATGTCGCCGACGCCGAGCGTGCTTTCGACGGTGTTCACTTCAAAACCTTCCATCGCGGCTTGGAGCGCGTTGATCGGGTCAATCTCGGTGACGACCACGCGGGAACCATAAGCGCGGAGTGAATGGGCGCAGCCTTTGCCGACATCGCCGTAACCGCAGACGACGGCGACCTTGCCGGCAAGCATGACGTCGGTGGCGCGCTTGATGCCGTCCGCGAGCGATTCGCGGCAGCCGTAGAGATTGTCGAACTTCGACTTGGTGACGGAGTCATTGACGTTGATGGCGGGCACGAGCAATTTGCCCGCTTCCTTCATCTGATAGAGGCGATGCACGCCGGTGGTCGTCTCCTCGGAAACGCCGCGCCAATCCTTGACGATCTTCGTCCAGAGGCCGGGTTTCTCTTTCGCGAGACGGCGCAGGAGCGCCTTCACGACGGAAACTTCATGGCTGTCGCCCTTAGATTCGTATGCCCACTTGGAACCTTTTTCGAGTTCGTAGCCTTTGTGGATGAGCAAGGTCACGTCGCCGCCGTCGTCCACGACGAGCTGCGGACCTTTGTCACCCGGAAACAAAATCGCCTTGAGCGTGAGTTCCCAATATTCCTCGAGCGTCTCGCCCTTCCATGCGAACACCGGCGTGCCGGTCGCCGCGATGGCGGACGCGGCGTGGTCCTGCGTGGAGAAGATGTTGCACGAAGCCCAGCGAACATTCGCGCCGAGGGCGACGAGCGTTTCGATGAGCACCGCGGTTTGGATCGTCATGTGCAACGAACCGGTGACGCGCACGCCCTTCAGCGGCTGCTGTTTCGCATATTTCTTGCGAACGGACATCAGGCCCGGCATTTCGTGTTCGGCGACGGCGATCTCTTTGCGGCCCCAATCGGCGAGCGCGAAATCGCGGACGATGTAATCTTTGCCCGCCGGCGTCTGCGCGGCGAATTTGGCGAGGTTGGGCAGCGCGGCGCCGACTTCAGCGAGCACGGCGGCGGCGGTGGATTTTTTGGCTTTCATATTAGTTTTAAGTTTCAAGATTCAAGTTTTAAGTTGTGGCTTTCACGCGTCCAATGGCTCGGATGAGTCCTTGCAACATGGAGGCGATTTCTTTGCACTCGCCTGTAAAGCGGGTCGCGTCTTCTTGTTTCAATATTTCCAATTTTGCGGCGATATAACACTGCGTCCGAAGTTCCGCCGCCGAACCCTTGGCAATGCGGAGAAAGCGGATGTAATCCAGCTTGCTATCACGCTCCGAGCCTTCTGCAATGTTGGAAGGAATCGAAAGCGCTGCACGCTGCATCTGGTCCCGGATATAATACCGCGCGACTTGGCAAGCGTCCGCCTCACTTCCACCGCGAGCCGACAACCCCGTTTCCACACTTCCAAATCTTCAAACGAGTGATACATAAACCAAGTTTCAAGCGATTAAGCTGGAAGTTTCAAGGGGGCGGGATTGTCCCGCTTGAATCTTGAAACTTCCAACTTGAAACTACTTAAAGTGCTTTTTTGAGCGCAGCGACCTTGTCCATCGCTTCCCAGGTAAGCGCCTTGTCGCTCTTACCGAAGTGACCGTAGTTCGTGGTCTTGCTGTAAATCGGGCGGCGCAGGTTGAGCTGGTCAATGATGTCCGACGGCTGGAAGCTGAACACGCGATTGACGGCGCGGATGATCTTGTCGTTGGAAACCGTGTTGGTGCCGAACGTCTCGACGTGCACGCTGACCGGGTCAGGATGGCCGATGGCGTAGGCGAACTGCAGTTCGCAACGCGCGGCGAGGCCGGCGGCCACGATGTTCTTCGCGACCCAGCGGCCCATGTAGGCGGCGCTGCGGTCCACCTTCGTCGGGTCCTTGCCGGAGAACGCGCCGCCACCGTGACGGCCCATGCCGCCGTAGGTGTCCACGATGATCTTGCGGCCGGTCAAGCCGGTGTCGCCCTGCGGTCCACCGACGACGAAACGGCCGGTCGGGTTGATGAGAAATTCAGTTTTCTTCGTGAGCAATTTGGCCGGGAGAACTTTCTTGATGACCTTCTCGATGCAGAATTTTTCAATCTCGGCATGTTCCACATCCGCCGCGTGCTGCGTGGAGATGACGACGTTGGAGATGGCGACGGGCTTGTCGTTTTCGTAAACGACGGAGACCTGCGACTTGGCATCGGGGCGGAGCCATGCGGCACCACCGGCTTTGCGGATGCGCGTGAGTTCGCGGCCCAAACGGTGCGCGAACATGATCGGCGCCGGCATGAGTTCGCGGGTTTCGTTGCACGCGTAGCCAAACATCAAACCTTGGTCGCCAGCGCCCTGCTTCGCGGTCTTCTTGCCCTTGGCCTTGCGGGCGTCCACGCCTTGCGCGATGTCGGGCGACTGCTGCGTGACGATGACATTGACGAAAACTTTGTCGGCATGAAATACATCGTCGTCATTCACGTAGCCGATTTCGCGGATGGCCTTACGGGCGATCGCGACGAAGTCGAGCTTGGCTTTCGTGGTGATCTCGCCGCCGACGATGGCGATGTTGGACTTCACATACGTCTCGCACGCGACGCGGGAGAATTTGTCCTGCGCCAGACACGCGTCCAGCACGGCATCAGAAATGGTATCGGCCACTTTGTCCGGATGGCCTTCGCCCACGGATTCAGAAGAGAAGATGTAACGGTTGCTCATAATATATTTCAGTTTTCGCCAACAACATATTGACGTATCAAGATTTGATGATATAAAAATTTGAAAGCGCGTCAAACGCTTTCCTGAAATAATTTGGCGCAATGGGAGCGCGGGCTTTAGCCCGCTTCACCATAAACGAAGCAACGGGTTGAACCACAACCAACGAATTGTGCAAATTGAAGCGGCGTAAACGCCGCGCCCCGAAAAAATATGTCCTCCACCTTAAAATCGCTCCGTGCCCTGTCCGACCCGACGCGCCTGCGCCTCGTCGCGCTGCTCGAACGCGAGGAACTCTCGGTCAACGAACTGCAGGAAGTGACGCGGCTGGGCCAATCGCGCATCTCCACGCATCTCGGCCTGCTGGCGGACTGCGAAATGGTCAGCTCGCGCCGCGACGGCAAGCGGACGTTCTACAAGCTGAACCCGAACGCCGATGCCGTGGCGGGGGAATTCATCCAGCTCGCCATCCGCGGCGCGCATGAACTGGCCGATCATTCCCACGACCAGATCAATCTCAAGCGCGTCCTCACCCGCCGCAAAGAGCAGGCGCAGGTTTATTTCAACCAGGTCGCCGGCCGCTTTGACCGCGTCTATGGCCCCGGCCGTTCGTGGCAGGCGTTCGGTCATTTGCTGCTGCGGATTCTCCCGCCCATCACGGTCGCCGACCTGGGCGCGGGTGAAGGTTTGTTGAGTGAACTTCTGGCCCGCCGCGCGAAGAAAGTCATTGCGGTGGACAACTCGGAAAAGATCGTGGCCTTCGGCGCGGCCAAGGCGAAGAAGAACGGATTGAAGAATCTGGAGTTCCGCCTCGGCAACCTGCAAAACCCGCCGATTGACGCGGGCAGCGTGGACCTCGTGATCTTGAGCCAAGCGCTGCACCACGCCGAAAATCCGGCGGCGGCGTTGGCGAGCGCGGCCAAGCTACTTAAGCCGCATGGACAGATTTTGATTCTGGATTTGCTCAAGCATAACTTCGAGAAGGCCCATGAACTTTACGGTGACCGCTGGCTGGGCTTTGCCGAGAGTGATCTGCACCGCTGGCTGGAGGAAGCCGGTTTCAAGAAGATCGAGATCAGCATCGTCGCCGCCGAAGAACAGCCGCCGCATTTTCAGACGATCTTGGCGGGCGGGGAAAAATAATCTGAAGGAGCCAGGTAACAAGGCTCAAACATTTGTCACCTCGTCAGCCAGAGCCTTCTCACGTGGCTGCTACAAAATCAGGCCACGATCAAATTCACCATCCGCTTCAGCCCGATGATGACTTTCTTGATCATCTTGCCGCCGCACTTCCGCCCCAAAAAAATAAGAAGCGGCTCGTGGCGGGGTAAACCCGATCCACGAGCCGCGGTGAATTTGCTTTAGCCGGCTGTTATTATTGCGACAGCCGGAAGAACACCGCCGGGTTGGCGGGGTTGATAGTTACGTTAACCGGGCTGGTGCCACCGCCGGGGTAATCCGCCCAGTTGGTGCCGAGCCCGGTGGACGCGTTGTTGGTTTGCGCTTGCAGCTTGAAGCCAGCATCCGTCCACGAGAACGTCAGGGCGCTGCCGGTTTGCGACACGCTCAAAGTCGGGGCAGTTCCGCCGCTGACGGCCAAGATGCCGGCCGAATTCAACTGCGTGGTCACCCACGTGTGCGTGCCGTCCGGCGTCGCCGGCAACAGTGTGTTGAACGCGCCGCCGTAGGTGCCCGCGTAGATCAGGTGGAAGCTCTCGCCGCCGGAGAAAGCAGGCAGACTGCCGAGGTTGAGGGTGCCGCCGGCGACGATGGTGTTGAGGTTCGTGATGATCGTGTTGACGCCGTTGGCGTTCAGGGTGCTGCCCGGAGCCAGCACAAGGGTGGTTCCGCCGGCAATGAGATTGGCGCCCAAGGTCAGGGTGCCCTGATTGGTGAAGGTGTTGAATTTGTCGAGTTCACCCCCGAGAGCCACCGTGGAGCCGCTGTTCACCAGCCAGTTCATGGTGGTGCCGTTGATCAAGGCGGTGCCGAGCGGCAGGGTGAGGGTCTGTGTGCCCGTGCCATTGAATTTGAAGTAAGTGGCACTGCTGCCGAAACCGTCCACCTGGCCGCTGATGGCAACATTTCCGCCCACCCGGAACTCGTAGCTGTCGGTTCCGGCGCTGTTCAACAGGACTTTGGTGCTGGTCGCGGTTGCGCCCGTCACAAAGGTCACGTTGCGACCGACGGTGAGCACGTTGCCGCTGCCGTTGTTCACCATAAGACTGGCGTTGGCGGTGTCGGGAAGGGTGACGGTGAAGTCGTGGCGGATGGTCGTGCCAGTGCCGCTGATGTCCAGCCGGGTGCGGGTGCTCTGGCCATTGGCGGTCGTGTCATAGACAAAATCATAATAACTTTGTCCGCTGATGCCCGTGACGCCCACGGTAGCAGCCGCAGTTGCACTGATCCGGCAAGTGGAGCCATCCAGCCATGTGGCGGTGGGAACAGCCGGGGCCGCCGCCCGGTTCCAGTTGTAAACCCCGCCGTTGGCAAATTGCAACGTGGCTGAACCCGTCGTGATCGTGCTGCTGCCCGCGTCCACTTGCAGGGTGCCCGCGACGGTGCAGTCAATGCCATCGCCATTGCTCAGTGTAAAATTTCCCGCCTGCACACTCACAGTGCCGCCCGCCGCCACGGTCAGTTGATCCACGGTGATGTCGGCATCCACGACCACAAGATGGGTGGCGCGCACCGTGATGTTGGAATCCAGATTGGAGGGCGGTGTTGATGCGGGATTCCAAGTGGTGCCGTCGGAAGATTGCTCCCAAATCGAAGCATCGCTCCAGTTGCCGGAATTGACGGTGCGGAAGAGAATGCCCGTGCCGCTGATGACGCTAAGGTTGGCGGATGCCGAGATCGTAGAAACGCCGCAGGGCGAGTTGCTGACGACACAATCGTAGTTGCCCGAGTCGCCCAGCGTCAGATTGTTCAGCGTCAAGGTGGCGGTATCGGCTCCGGAAATATTGCCGCCGTTGATCAGTTCGGACGAATCCTTGCGCCAGCGGTAGGTCAGGCCGGGGCCCGTGGCGGTGATGCTGAAGACGCGGGTGTTGCCAACGGTGTTGACGGCCGACACCGGGCTGGGATTCACCGTGACTACAGGGTTGGCATAATTGGCCAGAATGGCGGTGCTGCTCAACAACCCTTCGCACGTGACCGTGGTATTGCTGGCATACACCGAATAGGTTCCCGGCGTGCTCTGCAGACCGAAATCCAAGGCCGAACCCGTTCCCGCCACCGGACCCATGAGGTCGGAACCGTTGAGTCGGAGATAATAATCCACTCCGGAATCAGAACCGCTCAAACCAATATCCGTTGAATCGCCCGGACAGTTCGTGGTTGCGCCGGTGACAGTGTAAGCCGTGGGCGAGCAGCCGCCGGGGGTGAATTCCACCTTGAACAAGCTGGTATCAAAATTGGTGGCAGTCAGGTTGCCGGCGGAAGGACGGATGCCGAACGTGTCAAACGTAAGCGAATTTGGCGCCGCGTCGGTGTATGTCACGCTCAATTGCCCGTCGCCACCCAAGGTTCCGCCCGTCATGCTGGAAGCGATCGCCAAGGCACCGCCCGATAGCAATGTTGCTTGGAAAACGAACGTGTATTTGATGTTGTCAAAATAGCCATCACCCGTGCTGGAATCATTCGCCAAAGTGGTCCACGAACCGCTCGACGAGAGAAAGGCCGAAGCCGTGCCGGGCGCGTTACGATATTTTAATATGAAGCCGCCGCCACTATTTGTCCGCATGTTCATAAACATCGCATAGCCGGCATAAGCACCGCTTCCCGGGGCGGAATTTCCGGTCAACCGAGCGAGGCTGGCTTCGGGCCAGTTGACAATGGCTACGCGGAGATTTTGCCCGGTGTTGCTGGTATTCGTTGCATCCACTCCCGTCGGGGTAAATACCCAGGTGATCTTGAGCTGATCTCCCACGTTGGCCAGAGTTACCGGCGTGCTGGCGGGCGTCAAATAAGTTGTCCACGACGCGGAACCGGTATAACTCGGCACCGTCCGCAGCAATTGATCGCCCCCCGGAACACCGTCATCCACGACGCTCATGCTCGTGGTGTTATCGGTGTTGAACCAGGCAGATTCCAGATTTCCATCCGCATCGCTGTCCGTTCCATTCTCAGAATAAATTGGCGAAGCCGGGTCGGTGCGAGTGCCGTCTTTCCAGGTGTCGTTCACCAAGGTCGCCGCGAAGGTGGAGACGGCAAAGCCGAACACCATCAACCCGGTCAGGAGGGCGGCTTTGCCACCGGATATCCATGGGCGCCGGGCCATCGCGAAGAAAGGCAGACGCCGGACACGTCCGCACCGAAAGTTGGCTGAGTTCATTGGAGTAGTCATGGTTTTAGGGTAACGCGGTTGAGGTTGTTACTGTTTTCATTTCGGCCATTTCCCCCTGCAACATAAAGACACGACAGACCGGTGGCTTTTTAAAGACAAAGGGATTTATGCATTCGACCTTATCACAGCCAACCATCGTAACAACCCCTTCGCTGTGCATACTGATTTGAAATATATGCACCCACGCACTTTTAATCCCCGACCCCGAAGAAAATCATTCCGCCGGCTGAACGCGTGCAAATTGGAGATACAATACGCTGAAGCTGAAATTACCAGGCGGGCACGAACAAAAAATTAAGAACTCTAAAAACCGGAGCGCCGGCCTCCGGCACGGCTCGAAACGGTCGGAATGGCCAGCATGCTGGAGGACGAAACCAAAACACTTTCACCCCGCGGCCAAGCGGGCCGAAAATGCGAACCGCTACGCCACAATCAAGTTCACCATCCGCTTCGGCACGATGATGACTTTCTTGATCGTCTTGCCGGCGAGGAACGGCTGGGCTTTCTCCGACGCCTTCGCCGCGGCTTCGATGGTCGCGTTGTCCGCGTCCACCGGCACCTTGATCGTGTCGCGGAACTTGCCGTTCACCTGCACGGGGATTTCCATCTCGCTCTCGACCAGCAACGCCGGATCAAACTTCGGCCACGGCGCGTAGGCGAGCGAGGTCGCTGTCTGACCAAAGGTGCTGTGCAGCCGCGCCCAAAGTTCTTCCGCGATGTGCGGCGCAAACGGCGCAAGCAACTGCAGAAACGGCTTCATCACCGACAACGGCTTCGTCTGCCACGTCATCGCTTCGTTGGTGAATACCATCATCGCCGAGATGGCGGTGTTGAAACGCATCGCGTCCAGATCTTCGGTAACTTTCTTGATGCACGCGTGCAGCGCCTTGAGCTGCGCCGGCGTCGCGGCGATGTCCGTGATGCCGCCATCGAGCAAGATATGGTCGAGCAATTCGGCATTCGGTGTGGTGGCGGTCGTTTCCGCCTGTTCAAACGCCGTCTCGGCTTTCTCATCCACGAACAAGCGCCACACGCGACCGAGGAAACGATAGACGCCCTCGACGCCCTTGGTGTTCCACGGCTTGGTATCCTGCAACGGCCCCATGAACATCTCGTAAAGCCGGAACGCATCCGCGCCGTATTCCACCAGCACGTCGTCGGGATTCACCACGTTGCCACGCGACTTCGACATCTTCTGTCCGTCTTCACCGAGAATCAGACCTTGATTGACGAGCTTGTAAAACGGTTCCGGTGTCGCCACGTAGCCGAGATCGAACAAAACCTTGTGCCAGAACCGTGCGTAAAGCAGATGGAGAACGGCGTGTTCCGTGCCGCCAACATAGAGATCCACGCCCGCCGCCTTGCCGTTTGACGCCATCCAATAATTATCCGCGTCCTTGCCGACGAACGACTGCGCATTTTTGGCGTCGGTGTAACGGAGATAATACCAGCACGAGCCGGCCCATTGCGGCATCGTGTTCGTTTCGCGCGTTGCACCGGGAATTTCGTTCAGCCAATCTTTCGCACGGGCGAGCGGCGGTTCACCGCCGGTCGTAGGCTTGTAATCTTCCAGTGTGGGCGGCAGCACGGGCAACGCGCTTTCCGGCAACGCTTCGTGGTAAAGATTCCCGGCGGTGTCTTTTTTCCAAATGATCGGGAACGGCTCGCCCCAGTAACGCTGGCGACTGAACAGCCAGTCGCGCAATTTGTAATTGATGGTTTTCTTGCCGAGATTCTTTTCTTCAAGCCAGGCAGAGATTTTCTTTTTGGCTTCGGGCGTGGGCAGACCGGCGATGAAACCGGAATTTACCGCCGTGCCGTCGTCGGTGAAACCTTGCCAGTCGGTCTTGGCATCCGGCGGTTGAACGACTTGGACAATCGGAAGATTAAATTTCTTGGCGAACTCGAAGTCCCGCTCATCATGCGCCGGCACGGCCATGATCGCGCCCGTGCCGTAACTGGCAAGAACGTAGTCGGCAATCCAGATCGGAATCTTCTCGCCGTTGACGGGATTGATGGCGTAAGCGCCGGTGAACATGCCGGATTTTTCCTTCGCCAGTTCCGTGCGTTCCAGATCGCTCTTGCGCGCGGTGTGTTCGCGGTAATTCTCAACAGCAATGCTCTGTTCCTCGGTGACGATTTCGTCCACCAGACGATGTTCCGGCGCGAGCACCATGTAAGTCGCGCCAAACAAGGTGTCCGGGCGTGTCGTGAAGACGCGGATCATCTCGTTCGAGTCAGCGACCTTGAAATCCACTTCCGCGCCTTCGCTGCGCCCGATCCAGTTCCGCTGCATTTCCTTGAGCGAATCGCTCCAGTCAATCGTGTCGAGATCGGCGAGCAGTTTCTCGGCGTAGGCGGTGATGCGGAGCATCCATTGGCGCATCGGCTTGCGGATGACTGGAAAGCCGCCGACTTCGCTCTTGCCGTCAATGACTTCCTCGTTGGCCAGCACGGTGCCGAGCTCGGGACACCAGTTCACCGGTGCTTCGCTGACGTAGGCAAGACGCTTGGAATCGCGAAAGGCGCGCTTCTGCTCATCCGTGGTGCAGTCGGCAGGAAATTTGAGTGTGTCAACGGACTCAGCCTTGTTCGTCTCGGGATTGAACCACGAGTTGTAGAGCTTAAGAAAAATCCACTGCGTCCACTTGAAATATTGCACGTCGGTCGTGGCGAGTTCGCGCGACCAGTCGTAGCTGAAACCGAGGCTTTTGATCTGGCGGGTGAAGTTGGCGATGTTCGCCTCCGTCGTCACGCGCGGATGTTGGCCGGTCTTGACGGCGTATTGCTCGGCAGGCAGGCCAAACGAATCCCAGCCCATCGGATGCAGCACATTGAAACCAACGGCGCGCCGGTAGCGCGCGAGGATGTCCGTGGCCGTGTAGCCTTCGGGATGCCCGACGTGCAACCCCGCACCGCTCGGATACGGAAACATGTCGAGAATGTAATATTTCTTCGGCAACTGCGTGGCAGCCACCTTGCCAGAAATCTTATGGCGCACGGCGAACGGATGGTTCGCGGGAATCTCCTCGTTCGGGTTGAACGCGCGGAAAGCCTGCTGCTCTCCCCATGTTTGCTGCCACTTGGGCTCGATCAGGTGAAACGGATATTGTCTGCGACTGCTTGCCATAGAGCCGTTGATTCTACGCGAAGAAGGCGCGGACTCAATCGCGGAATGATGGTTAGCCGTGGCAAGTTCTAAAATCTGGTGGGGCGAGCGTCCCCGCGAGCCGCGAACGGATTGAGGTCTGGCCAGGCTTGCGGCTCGCGGGGACGCTCGCCCCACCAAATACGCAAGAACAAGATTGTTTGCTCGCAACTTTCCTTCGATTTCCGTTTTAATACAGCCGTGTCGAACGCAACCGAACCACCGCCCCGGCCGCACTGGCTGCGTGTGGTGCTCATTGGCCGGCGGCCCCGGGCGACGCTGGTGCGCATCGTGGTGCTGGCGGTGACTTGCTTCATCACGTTCAAGTTCATCCTCCTGCCGATCCGCATTGACGGGATTTCCATGCAGCCGACATATCACACCGGACAGGTCAACTGCATCAACCGCCTCGCCTATCTGCGCCACGAACCGCAGCGCGGCGATATTGTCTCCGTGCGCCTGGCCGGCAACAGCGTCATGTTCATGAAACGGGTTATCGGCCTCCCCGGTGAAACGGTCGCGTTTCACGAAGGCCACGCCTACATCAACGGAAAACTCCTCGACGAACCCTACGTCAAACTGCCGTGCGACTGGGAGATGGCGCCGGTTCTTTGCAGCCCAACCCAATACTACGTCGTGGGCGACAACCGCTCCATGCCCATTGACCTACACACCAAAGGCCGCGCGGAACGCGACCATATCGCCGGCAAATTATTTTTATGAAAATCGCTTTTCGTTTCGTATTGCTGATCGCCGCCGCCGCGCTCGGGTTCTGGCTTTGGACCGTTTTCTTTCCTGGGCCGGAAAAGGTGATTCGCGGAAAAATGGCCACCCTCGCCACGACCGCCACTTTTGGCAGCGCCGACAGCAATCTCAATCGTGCCGCCAAAGCCGCCAACCTTGTCGGCTATTTCAGCGACGACGCCCAAATCAGTCTGGACGCGCTCGGTCATGGCGTGCGCACGCTCTCGGGGCGCGATGAAATTCGGGAAGCCAGCTACGCCGGGTTTGCCGCTTTGCCCGCGCTGAAGGTTGAGTTTCTCGATGTAACGGTCAGTCTCGGTGCCGATCAACAGACCGCCGATGTGAGCTGCACCGCGCGCGTCTATGTGGGGAACAGCAAGGACTACGGCGTTCAGGAAATGCACTTTCAGTTCAAGCGCGTGGAAAAAAACTGGCTCATCTCCCGCGTGGAAACCGTGAAGACGCTTTCCTAGGCGGCCTCAATTCTTCGGCGCGAAATCCACCGTCACAGGCGCGCGCTCAAACTCATTGGCTTCCATCAACGGCTGCGGCTTCATCGCACCGAGCAATGCGACGTAGCGTTCCGGCACGATTTCCAGCCGCGTGTTGTAGTGCGTGGCGATCTCGTTAAAATAGCTTCGCGCCAGCGCGATGCGTTGCTCGGTATCGGACAGCGTTTTTTGTAACGTGAGAAACGCCTCATTCGCCTTGAGTTCGGGATAACGCTCGGCGATGCCGACGACCGTCTTGCTCACCGCACCGTGGTCCGGCCCGGCCACACCCGGCGGCGTCGCATCCAGTTGACTGCGCAAGGCTGCCAACTCGGTCTGCAACTGCGCCTCGTGATCACTATATCCTTTCACGCAGTTCACGAGATTGGGAATCAAATCGAAGCGGCGCTTGAGTTGGATGTCCACCAGCGACCACGCCGCCCGCACCCGTTGCCGCACATCCACAAGCGCATTGAACACCATCCAAATCCACGTCAGCAGGCCGACGAACAGATAGCCAACCGCGATCGCCACGTAAACTCCAATGCGCGCATGCGGATCCACATTCATCACGACATCGCGCCAGACCGTGCAACCGACTGCTGCAACCAGTCCAAACATCGTCCAGCCACGCGATCCCCATTTCATGCCGGAACTCACCTGCTCCTCCGTGCGCGTGGAGATAAGGAACATCGGCGCGTTCTCATCGGCCGCGATTTCCGGCGCGACGACGTCCTGCCTTTCGCGTGATTGCCCAACGATGAAAAGATTCGCTTTCAGCGGGATGCCGAGCTCCACAAACCGGCGGCGATGGTCGGAATCACTCACGCCCGTGGCCGGGCCTTTGCCATAATAAAGTGCGCTCAATGGCGTGCAGGTTTCGTCAAACATGGTCAAAGGCTCGATCTTGGCTCCGTCCGGACGGACGAGCACCACACCGCAATCGTCTTGCAAATAAAAGGGAATCGTCTCGCCGCCGTCATCCACCCGCGTCCAGCCGCTCTCGTGGCGGGTCACCGTGCGGGTGTTGCCTTTGCTGTCCGTCTCCGTGGTCACGACCGTGCGCGACCAATGTTCCTCCACCGTCCATGCGTAGTGAACACAGGGCTTTTCCGCGAGATAACTGGTCAGGGGCTGGGCTGATTCCGCCGTGCCTTTCAGCTCCACGAACCCAATGAAGACGCCAGAGGTTTTGGAAGTCGGCAGATTGTCAATCAGCCGTCGCCGTCGGCCATTGCGAAAAGCCATGGCCAAACTGACCATTGCCAGCACCGCGCCGATCACCGGCAGAAAGGGGGCGAAGTCGCGCATAATTCATCGTGAAAAAATTGACCCGCCCTGACGCGCATCGCAAAGCGCCAGAGGACTGGCGCACTCCAAGACGCTGGCGCGAAAAATTACGACCCTGACCAACGCGGAGCGTCTTGGACTGCGGCGGCCCTCCGCCGCTTTTCCAACAGCAGACACAACGGTTTCAACACCAGAGGAACCAGCCATAAATCATTTCGCCAGCCAAACGAGCCGCAAACCTTCGAGCGTCAGGTCGGGTTCCACGGCGGAAATTTCCGGCAGCTTCGCCGCGATCAATTTCGCGTAGCCGCCGGTCGCCACCACCGGCAACTTCTTTACTCGCAACTCTCGCTTCAATTCACCAATTAATTCACGCACCAGCCCGCGATAGCCATGCACCGCGCCGACTAGCATCGCCTCCTCCGTGCTTTTGCCGATGGCGGTTTTGACTTCGCGGATTTTGATCTTCGGCAGCAGCGCGGTTTTCTCGTGCAGATAATTCGTCATCGCCGCCAGCCCCGGCGCGATGATACCGCCGACGTAATTGCCCCGGGCGTTCACCACGTCAAACGTCACCGCCGTGCCAAAATCCACCACGACCACGGGTGCACCAAACCTCTGACGGGCGGCCACAGAATTGGCCAAACGATCCGCACCAATCGAAGCGGGCTTGGGATAATCCACGCCCACGCCGCGAATGGTTTTGGCATTCACTTCCAGCGTCTCCAGTTTCCAAACGGAGCGAACCGCCTTGCACGCCAGCGGCGTCGCGCGCGGCACGACACTGCACAACACCGCCCCGGAAATTTTCTTGGTGCCAACAAATTTTTTAACGAGCGCGGTCGCGCCGCCGCCAAACCATGCGAGCGTCGAGATGTCGGTCTGTTTGAGCACGCGCTGGTCGTCCGCCAAGCCGAGGTGCGTGTGCGTGTTGCCAATGTCGAAGAGTAGAATCATATTCCCGCAGATTCCGCAGATGGACGCAGATTTTTTGAGGTTTTGGTTTCTGGATGATTCAAAACCATCCGTTGATATTCGAGACTGGACGCGCCGAAATTAATCAGCAAGGCACGACTAAATTTTGTGGCGTTGAGATAATTGATGACCTGGGCTTTTTCGGGATTGCCCAGGTGTTCAATGGCTTTCAATTCGACGAGGATTTCACCGAAGCAAATGAAGTCCGCCTTGTAAGCACAAGCCAGCGGCTGGTTTTTATACTTCACCTGGAGCGGAGCTTCCCTCTGAAACAGAATCTGGCGCGAGGCCAATTCCACAGCCAGCGCTTCCTGATAGACAGCTTCAAGAAATCCGTGCCCCAGCTCGCGATGCACCTCCATCGCTGCACCGATGATGGCATAAGTCTGTGGATCAGAATTCATGTTGCCGCCCGCAGATTACGCAGTTTTTCAGATGCGAACACAAGCCGTTTCAGAAATAAATCTGCGTTAATCGGCGAAATCTGCGGGCTATTTCTCCAAAATAACGTCGCCACCGATGATGCGTTCCAAATGGCCATGTTCCGTGCGGACAAGCAAGGCACCATCGTCATCCAGCGACTCAGCGCGACCGCGGAATTTGCGGTCGCCGACATGGACCGTCACATTTTTTCCGATGGTCACACAGGCGGCCTCCCATTCATCCGCGACCTTGGGAAATTTCCCGGCGCAAATCCGGGCGTAATCCGCGTCCAGTTCCCGCAATACTTCGGTGGCAAGTTCGGCCCGGGAAATTTCCTCGCCCGCCTCAAGCTTCAGCGATGTGGCGATTTGACGAAGTTCGCCGGGAAATTCATTCGCATCCTGATTCACGTCCACGCCGATGCCGATGATGATGTGGCGCACGCGGTCCACTTCCGCGCTCAACTCGGTGAGGATACCCGCAACTTTTTTTCCACGGAGCAGCAAGTCGTTTGGCCATTTGATTTCCGCGTTCAGGCCGGTGACGGTTTTGATGGCGCGGCGAAGCGCGGTCGCGGAAATCACCGTCAACTGCGTGGTTTCCTGCGGGCGCAGATTCGGCCGGAGCAGCACGGAGAACCAAAGTCCCTTATGCGTGGGCGACTGCCAGACGCGACCGAGCCGTCCCC
>Ga0068856_100001549_pt1 | contig 24054 bp, 21 predicted proteins | sample KBSCornC62_FD_66595 | JGI IMG/M metagenome (GOLD analysis project Ga0068856, IMG submission 66595) | Corn rhizosphere microbial communities from Kellogg Biological Station, Michigan, USA - KBS Corn C6-2 | ecosystem: Host-associated > Plants > Roots > Rhizosphere > Soil ... | reverse complement strand
GGCCTGGGCCTGCAGAAGCTGGCCGCCAACTACGTCAGCGGCTTCGTGATGCTGGCCGAGGGCGCGCTGCGCATCGGCGACACCGTCAAGGTGGACGGCTTCGAGGGCCGTATCTCCGACATCACCACGCGCTACACCGTGCTGCGCGCGCTCAACGGCCGCGAGGCGATCGTGCCCAACGAGATGATGGTGACGCAGCGCGTCGAGAGCTCCACGCTGGCCGACCCGAAGATGGCGCTCAGCACCGTGGTGCAGGTGGGCTACGACACGGATCTCGACGCGCTGGTGCCGCAAATCCTCGCCGTCGTGCCGGACATCCAGCGCGTGATCGCCGACCCGTCGCCGTCGGTGCAACTGAGCGCCTTCGCCTCCGACGGCCTGGAGCTGACGATCTCGTTCTGGATCGCCGACCCCGAGAACGGCACCGGCAGCGTCAAGTCCGACGTCAACCTGGCGCTGCTGCGGTTGTTCAACAGGCTGGGCGTCGAGATCCCGTTCCCGCAGCGGGTGGTGCGCACCTTGGCGGTCTCGGGGGCTGCGCAGGCGCAGGGCGTGGTGCCGGGGGCGCAGTCGACGCCGTCGCTGGCGACGTCGTCGGCGCCCGCGGCGAGCGCGCAGGAATTGAAGGACGCGCCGCCGTCGAAAGGGCAGGAGCCGGGGCTGCTGGAGCCGGGCGGGGCGGCGGGCGCCTGAGCATGGTCCGCCGCCAATGAAAAAGCCCGCGTGCGCGAGCAGCGGGCTTCCCGGCGGCGGCGATGTTCAGGCCACGGCCACCGGAATCTTGCCGATCTTCGCCTGCCACTCCTTCGGCCCCGTGATGTGCGCCGAGGTGCCGCCGGAATCGACGGCCACCGTCACCGGCATGTCGACGACGTCGAACTCGTAGATCGCTTCCATGCCCAGGTCGGCGAAACCCACGACCTTGGCCGACTTGATCGCCTTGGACACCAGGTAGGCCGCGCCGCCCACCGCCATCAGGTAGGCGGACTTGTGGTTCTTGATGGACTCGATGGCGACCGGGCCGCGCTCGGCCTTGCCGATCATCGCGATCAGGCCCGTCTTGGCGAGCATCATCTCGGTGAACTTGTCCATGCGCGTGGCCGTCGTCGGGCCGGCCGGACCGACGACCTCGTCGCGCACCGGGTCGACCGGGCCCACGTAGTAGATGACGCGGTTGGTGAAGTCCACCGGAAGTTGCTCGCCCTTGGCCAGCATGTCCTGGATGCGCTTGTGCGCGGCGTCGCGGCCCGTGAGCATCTTGCCGTTCAGCAGGATCGTGTCGCCGTGCTTCCACGTGGCCACCTCGGCCGGCGTGAGCTTGTCGAGGTCGACGCGCTTGCTCTTGTTGTAGTCGGGGGCCCACTTCACGTCGGGCCACAGGTCCAGGCTCGGCGCCTCGAGGAAGGCCGGGCCGGAGCCGTCGAGGACGAAGTGCGCGTGGCGCGTCGCGGCGCAGTTGGGGATCATCGCCACGGGCTTGGAGGCGGCGTGCGTCGGGAAGGTCTTGATCTTGATGTCCAGCACCGTGGTCAGGCCGCCCAGGCCCTGGGCGCCGATGCCCAGCGCGTTGACCTTCTCGTACAGCTCGACGCGCAGCTCCTCGAGCTTGTTCGACGGGCCGCGCTGCAGCAGCTCGTGCATGTCGATGTCTTCCATCAACGATTCCTTGGCCAGCAGCATCGCCTTCTCGGCCGTGCCGCCGATGCCGATGCCCAGCATGCCCGGCGGGCACCAGCCGGCGCCCATCGTCGGAACCGTCTTCAGCACCCAGTCGACCAGGCTGTCGCTGGGGTTCATCATGATGAACTTGCTCTTGTTCTCCGAGCCGCCGCCCTTGGCCGCGACGGTGACGTCCACCTTGTCGCCCGGCACCAGCTGCACGTGCACGACGGCCGGCGTGTTGTCCCGGGTGTTCTTGCGCGCGAACAGCGGGTCGTCGAGGACCGAAGCGCGCAGCACGTTGTCGGGGTTCAGGTAGCCGCGGCGCACGCCTTCGTCGACGACCGCCTCGATGCCGGCGTCGCAACCCTCGAAGCGCACGTCCATGCCGACCTTGAGGAACACGTTGACGATGCCGGTGTCCTGGCAGATGGGACGCTTGCCCTCGGCGCTCATGCGCGAGTTCGTCAGGATCTGCGCGATCGCGTCCTTGGCCGCCGGGCTCTCCTCGCGCTCGTAGGCGCGCGCGAGGTGGGCGATGTAGTCGGCTGGGTGGTAGTAGCTGATGAACTGGAGTGCGGAGGCGACGCTCTCGATCAGGTCGGCGGCTTTGATGATGGTGGGCATGGGATCTGGCCGGGGTTGCTGGAGGCAGTCCGCCATTATCCGCTGCCCCGGTTCCGCAGCACCACGCTCGGGCACTCCCGGGACCGGGCACGGTTCACACTCTGGCACCGCCTGGCCCGCACGGCGCGGACGGCGGGCTCAGGTGCCCGCGCCCTCGATCGCCGGCGCCACGGCGGCGGCGAGACGGCGCTTGCGCCAGCGCTGGAAGCGTTCCCGGGCCGGCACCTCGACGGCGTAGTGCAGCGCCGTCGCGCCGGCCAGCGACACCGCCGTCGCCGCCAGCATGGCCCAGCCGTAGCCGACCGACCGCGCGCGCAGGCCGTGCATGACGGCGTAGCCGATGTTCTGGTGCAGCAGGTACAGCGGATAGGAGATCGCGCCGAGGAACACCAGCACGCGCGTGTCCAGCAGCCCCGCGCGACGCTGCGACACCAGCCAGAACACGGCGGCGATCGCCAGCGCCAGCACGCCTCCGCGCGGGCCCTGCGCCAGGATGGCGGCCGCGACGGCGATGCCGTACTGCAGCCAGCTCGCGCGCGAGGCGCGGCCTTCCTGGTAGTCGAGGAAGGCGGTCACGCCGATCCCGAAAAAGCCGCAGTGCTCCAGCAGCAGCACCCGATCCAGGATCACGGGCAGCGGCCGGCCGATCCAGCGGCAGGCGAGGTAGGCGGCCACGCCCGTGAGCATCCAGCCGGTGACCAGCAGGCGGGTGCGCGGCAGCCAGCCCGCGGCGAGCACGCCGACGATCCAGGCGTAGAACACGAGTTCGACCTCCAGGCTCCAGTAGACGCTGTCGACGTGGGGCACGTGGAAGTATTCCTGCAGCATGGTCAGGTTGAACGCGGCCTGCGGCGGCGTCACGGTGCGGCCGGCCAGGGGCCACAGCGCCATCACGGCGAAGGTGACGATCACGCCGACCCAGTAGGTCGGGTAGAGCCGCGCCGCGCGGGCGATCACGAATTCGCCGGCGGAGCGCATGCGGCTCAGCGTCATCAGCATCACGAAGCCGCTGATGGCGAAGAACAGTTCGACGCCGAATCCGCCGTTGTAGGCGTGGAAGGGCGCGGCGTTGTCGCCGAAGAGCTCGCCGTAGCGCACCGAGTAGTGGAACAGCAGCACCCAGCAGGCGGCGATGCCGCGCAGGGCATCGAGCTCTCGGCTGCGTGAAGCGTGTGACTTGTCCATGTAACCCTCCTCGTGCCGACCGGTCGGGCCGTTCGCCCGTCGAGCGGTCGTTCGGCGCATCCGGTGCCGCGATCCTGGCGCGCCCGCCACCGCGTCGCGGGCGCGGAGGTCGGTCACGCCAATCGGGCAACGTGGCGAGGCACGGGGGAATTATCCGCTGGCGGGGGGCGACCGGTGCGCCGCGGCACCCCCTATCCTGGTGAGTCGCGGCCCGGCGGGCAGGCGTCAGGCGCGCAGGTGGCCCAGGATCACGCCGCCATAGGCCAGCGCGCACAGCACGATGGCCACGAGCACCATCGCGCTGCCCATGTCCTTGGCGCGGCCCGACAGCTGGTGGAACTCGGGGCCGATGCGGTCGACCACCGCCTCGAGGGCGCTGTTGGCGATCTCGCAGATCAGCACCAGGCCCACGCCCATGAGCATCATCATCGTCTCGACCCAGCTGCGCCCCAGGACCAGCGCCAGCGGGACGAGCACGACGCTCAGCGCGACCTCCTGCCGGAAGGCCTTCTCGAGCCACGCCGCGCGCAGGCCCTTCAGGCTGATGTCGAACGCGCGCGCGATGCGGTCCAGGCCGGTGCGCGTCTTCTGGATCTGGTGGTCTTCCATGCTTGGCCAGGGTCTGCCGGGATTCAGTGGTCCGCCACGTGGTGGGGCAGCAGGCGGTCGACGTAGGCGAGCGCCAGCGCCGACACGAGGAAGGCGAGGTGGATCAACGTCTGCCACATCAGCACCTTGGCGTCGTAGGCATCGGCGTTGATGAAGGTGCGAAGGAGGTGGATCGAGCTGATGCCGATGATGGCGGTGCCGAGCTTGACCTTGAGCACCGAGGCGTTGACGTGGGACAGCCATTCCGGCTGGTCGCGGTGGCCCTCCAGGTCGAGGCGCGACACGAACGTCTCGTAGCCGCCGATGATCACCATCACGAGCAGGTTGGAGATCATCACCACGTCGATCAGCCCCAGCACGACCAGCATGATGACCGTCTCGTTGAGCGAGGTGACGGCGGTCGCCGCGCCCGAATCGCTCGGTGCGGGGTGGTATCCGATGCTCTGGACGAGAATTTGCAGTGCATGCCCGTCGCCCAACGCCGCTTGCAGAAGATGTACCAGTTCGATCCAGAAATGCACCACATAGACACACTGCGCCAGGATCAACCCCAGGTAGAGTGGCAGCTGGAGCCAGCGCGTGGCGAAGATCAGTCGCGGCAGCGGGCGGAGGCGGGGAGGCGGCGTGTTCGGGGTCATGGGGCCCTGTTCGTGGTCGTGGAGGTCGAGCGCGCGGTCGCACGGGCGCCGGCCGATTGTAGGGAGCGCGCGGCCGGGTCGAGTCAGGCCTGGGTAAGAGCGCCGACCTAAGGTCCACCGCACCGGTCACGCATCGTCGCGCTGCGGCCGTTCGAGTTCCCCGTAGCAGAATCAGAGCCTCAGGGCATCCCGCGCGATGCCCGCCATTCCAGGAGACAGCATCCATGAGCGCCGCAGAGCACACCCCGCACGAGCTGCACACCTACGATCCGCCGGCCGACCTGAAAGCGCAAGCCTGGGTCAGCGGCATGGACGCCTACCGCGCGCTGTGCGACGAGGCCGAGGCCGACCACGAGGCCTTCTGGGCCCGCCGCGCCCGCGAGCTGCTGTCCTGGAAGAAGCCCTTCGCCCAGACGCTGGATTCGAGCGACCCGCCGTTCTACAAGTGGTTCGCCGACGGCACCCTCAACGCGTCGTACAACTGCCTCGACCGCCAGGTGGAGGCGGGCCTCGGCGACAAGGTCGCGCTCATCTTCGAGGCCGACGACGGCAAGGTCAGCCGCGTCACCTACAAGGAGCTCCTGGCGCGCACCTGCCGCATGGCCAATGCGCTCAAGGCGCGCGGCGTGAACAAGGGCGACCGGGTCGTCATCTACATGCCGATGTCGGTCGAGGGCGTCGTGGCGATGCAGGCCTGCGCGCGCATCGGCGCGCCGCACTCGGTGGTGTTCGGCGGCTTTTCCGCGCAGAGCCTGCGCGACCGCATCGAGGACACCGGCGCCGTGGCCGTCCTCACCGCCGACGAGCAGATGCGCGGCGGCAAGTCCATCCCGCTGAAGCCCATCGTCGACGACGCCATCGCGCTCGGGGGCTGCGATTCGGTCAAGGACGTCATCGTCTACCGGCGCACCGGCGGCCAGATCGCCTGGACGCCGCGCGACAGCTGGATGCACGAGCTGGCCGCCGCCGCGGCCGACACCTGCGAGCCCGAGTGGGTCGGCGCGGAACACCCGCTGTTCCTGCTCTACACCTCCGGCTCCACCGGCAAGCCCAAGGGCGTGCAGCACTCCACCGGCGGCTACCTGCTGCACGCGGCGCTGACCACGAAGTGGACCTTCGACCTGAAGCCGGACGACGTCTTCTGGTGCACCGCCGACATCGGCTGGGTCACCGGCCACACCTACATCACCTACGGCCCGCTCGCGCTCGGCGGCACCGAGATCGTGTTCGAGGGCGTGCCCACCTTCCCGGACGCCGGCCGCTTCTGGAAGATGATCCAGGACCACAAGGTCACCAAGTTCTACACCGCGCCCACCGCCATCCGTTCGCTGATCAAGGCGGCCGAGGCCAACGACAAGGTGCACCCGAAGTCCTACGACCTGAGCAGCCTGAAGGTGCTGGGCTCGGTGGGCGAGCCGATCAACCCGGCGGCCTGGGAGTGGTACCACCAGCACGTGGGCGGCGGCCGCTGCCCCATCGTCGACACCTTCTGGCAGACGGAGACCGGCGGCCACATGATCACGCCGCTGCCGGGCGCCACGCCGCTGGTGCCGGGTTCGTGCACGCTGCCGTTCCCCGGCATCGCCGCGGCCGTGGTCGACGAGATGGGCAACGACGTGCCCAACGGCACCGGCGGCCTGCTGGTGGTCAAGAAGCCGTGGCCGTCGATGATCCGCACGATCTACGGCGACCCGGAGCGTTTCAGGAAGAGCTACTACCCGGCCGAGCTGAAGGGCTACTACCTCGCCGGCGACGGTTCCATCCGTGACGCCGAGACGGGCTACTTCACCATCACCGGCCGCATCGACGACGTGCTCAACGTGTCCGGCCACCGCATGGGCACGATGGAGATCGAGTCGGCCCTGGTGTCGTGCACCGAGCTGGTGGCCGAGGCCGCGGTCGTCGGCCGCCCCGACGACACCACCGGCGAGGCCATCTGCGCGTTCGTCGTGCTCAAGCGCGCGCGCCCGACGGGCGACGAGGCCAAGGCGATCGCCAAGCAGCTGCGCGACTGGGTCGGCAAGGAGATCGGCCCGATCGCCAAGCCCAAGGACATCCGTTTCGGCGACAACCTGCCCAAGACCCGCTCCGGCAAGATCATGCGGCGCCTGCTGCGCGACATCGCCAAGGGCCAGAAGATCACCCAGGACACCAGCACGCTGGAGAACCCGGCGATCCTGGACCAGCTGGCCGAGAACAACTGAGGTCCGCGGCTGCGGGCTGCAGGCGGCCGTCGACGGCGGGATCCGGCCCGCCGGCCGAGAACAATTGAACGAGAAGGCGCGTCCCAGGAGCGCGCCTTCGCCTTTTGCGGCCCGGCGTTGCTGCTACATTGGCGCGATCCGTCCTTTCAACATGATCCCGGGCGCACCCGTCCGGGCGCCGGCGCTGCCATCCGGCCGCGCCGCGATCGTCCGGCCGCCGCCGGGACTGGGGTTTCGCATGCTGTTCGTCCTGATCGGTGTCATCCTGATCGCCTGCAATCTGCTCGATATCGGCCCGATGGCCACCTGGAACTGGGAGATCACCGGGGACGTGTGGAAGTTCGCGCTGCCGTTCGGGCTGGCGGTCGTCTGGTGGATCTGGTCCGACGCCAGCGGCTGGACGAAGCGCAAGGCCATGCAGCGCGACGCCGACCGCAAGCGCGATCGCCAGGATCGCAACATCGACGCGATGGGCCTGGGCTACCTGCACAAGCACCGCGACGGCAAGAAGCGCTCCAAGCATTGACCCGCGCGAGTCGCGCATGCCGCTGAACATCGTCGCCCGGGAGACCCTGCACGTCGGCCGCCCCCTGGTGGTCGACGGCGGCGCGCCCGATGGCCGTTACGTGGCCGTGTTCGAGGACGATGGCGCGACGGGCACCTTCTACGCGATCGACTCCGACATCGAGGACGCCAACCCCATCCAGGATGCGCTGCATGTCTACGACGTCGCCGACATCACCGACGCGCACCTGCCGTCGACGGTGGAGATCGGCTGGTCGGACGACGGCCTGAAGGTGCTGCTGCTGATCAACGACCATCCGCATGCGGCCTTCGACTTCGCCCGCCGCCAGGGCTGGTGCCAGACGGGCTCGCCGCCCGGCGCATCGGCGTCCGGCTGGTCGCCGGCCTCGCGACAGTGGAGCGAGGACGTCGAGGCCTTGTTCGACTGAGCATGGCGCGCTCCGCGCGTCGCGACAATCCCGGCATGAGCGCCGTCGACCACTGGATCCCGCACGCTGACGGCCGCCTGTTCGCCCGCGAATGGCCGGGCGCTCCCGTTGCCGGCGGCGCGCCGCTGCCGCCGCTGGTGCTGCTGCACGACTCGCTCGGCAGCGTCGAGCTGTGGCGCGACTTTCCCGCGCTGCTCGCGCGCGACGCCGGCCGGCGCGTGATCGCGTACGACCGCGCGGGCTTCGGCCGATCGGACGCGCGCGTCGCGTGGCCGTCGCCGGACTTCATCGTCGAGGAGGCGACCACCTGGTTCCCGATCGTGCGCCGGCACTTCGGCATCGACCACTTCGCCGTGCTGGGCCACAGCGTGGGCGGCGGCATGGCCGTCAACATCGCGGCGCGGCACTCCGACAGCTGCACCGCGCTGGTGACGATCGCGGCGCAGGCCTTCGTCGAGGAGCGCACCCTGGCGGGACTGCGCGAGGCGCGGGCGTCGTTCGCGGCGCCGGGCGCCCTGGAGCGGCTCGCGCGCTACCACGGCGACAAGGCGGCGTGGGTGCTGTCGGCGTGGCTCGACACATGGCTGGACCCGGCGTTCGCGCACTGGTCGCTGGCGCGCGTGCTGCCCGGCGTGCGCTGCCCCGCGCTGGCGCTGCACGGCGAGCTCGACGAGTACGGCAGCTCGGCGCACCCGGCGATGATCGCCCGCCTGGCCGGCGGCCCCGCGCGCATGGAACTGCTCGCGGGGCTGGGCCATGTGCCGCAGCGCGAGCGGCCCGAGGAGATCGCGCGCCGCGTCGCGACCTTCCTCGCCGGCGCTTGAGCCGTCAGCAACCGGCGTTGCGCGGATCCCGGTAGTAGAAGCGCGCGGCCGCGCGCCACGGCTTGCCGACCTGCAGCCGCGTCGACAGGAACAGCGACAGCTCGAGGTAGTCGGGGCGCGCCTGCGGGCGGATGACGAAGTCGGGCTTGCCGTCGCCGTCGAGGTCGCCGACCCAGATCAGCACGTCGTCCACGCCCAGCATGCCTTCCTCGCCGACGATGCCGTCGGGCCACAGCGCGGCCAGCGTGCGCTCGGTCTCGCCGAAGCGCACCTTCCAGGCGAGCTCGCGCGTGCCGCAGCCGGGGCCGCTGCACGAGGGATCCTGGCCCTGCAGCCAATGCCCGTCGAACGAGACGGCAGCGCCGTCGTCGAGGGACACCGCGCGCTCGAGGCGGCGGCGCGCCGGCGCCATCGAGGCCGCATCGTCAGCGGCCAGGAAGCGCTCGTTGACGTACCAGGTCTTGACGGGCCCCGCGGCCACGCCCGGCACGCCCTGCACCAGGAACAGCGCGTGCGTCTTCAGGTCGGCGTGCATGACGGGCAGCGACTCGGTGCCCTCGTGCGTCTCGACGTCCTGGTTGGCGATGGTGACCTGCGTCGGCACCAGCGCGCAGGCGCCCTTGTCGCAGGTGACGGCCAGGTAGGTGCCCGCGGGCGTGGTGGTGTCGTCGACCGGGTAGCCCGCCGCGCCCGCATGCAGCAGCGAGATGCCAGTGGCCGGGGCGCCGGCCGCGCCCGCGTGCAGGGACGCGGAAGCGAGCAGGGCGGCAGCGAGGGCGATGCGAAGGCGTGCGAACGGGCGCATGGCGGTGTTCGGTTGGTTGGACATGCTTTGCAGCGTAGGCCGGCGCGCACGAACGATCATGGGCGGCGCGGCGAGGAAACGCCGGCGGCGCGCGGAGACTTTGCTCACGCGTTCGCGCGCTCGCCTGCGACCGCCCGCGTCACGCGCCGTGCGCGCGCTCGCGGGCGCGCCGCGGCAACAGCAGCAGCACGCCGACGCGGCGTCGGTACGCGGCATACGCGCCGGCCAGCGGGCTGCGCGCGAGGGTCGCCTCGTCGTGCAGCGCCATGCCGACGAACAGGGCGACGTTGACGAGCGCGACGATGCTCCCCACGCGCGAGCACAGTGCCATCGCCATGGCGCCGAAGGCCAGCATGTACGCGAGGTAGAACGGGTGACGCAGCCAGCGGTACGGGCCGTCCTCCATGACGGCGCCGGGCACGCGTCCGCTCAGGCCCACGTGCAGGCGCTGCGGGCCGACCGTGCGGCGTGCCCATTCGTACAGGGCGACCGCGGCTGCCATCACCGCGAGCGCGCCGAGCGGGCCGGCGTCGAGCGCGAGGCCGCCGAACAGGCCCGACCACGCCAGCGCCGCGATGCCGGAGAGAAACGACAGCTGGCCCCACAGCGCGCCGGCGTCGGGCTGGCGCACGACGAAGGTCGCGCGCCCGGCGCCCATGAACCACTGGAACGGCGCCGCCAGCAGCAGCGTCAGCACGATGGAGGTGATCAGCGCGGGCCAGGACATGCGTTGCGACGCCGCGCGCGACGGGGCGACGGCATGCACCGATTGTCGCGCCGTCGCGGTCAGCGCGCAGGCCGACCCGCCACCTTGTTCGCGCACAGCGGCACCACCGCCATCAGCGCCGCGAGCAACCAGAACGCGACGGGCAGGCTGGCCAGGTGCGAGACGAAACCGACCGCCGCCGGGCCCATCAACTGGCCGGCGTAGCCCACCGTGGTGAGCGCGGCCACGGCCATCGCCGCCGACGTGCCGGGCACGCTGCCGCAGCGACGGAACAGCACCGGCACGATGTTGGATGCGCCGAGCCCGATCAGGACGAAGCCGGCCAGCGCGAACTCGAGGCGGCCGCCGAACAGCAGCACGGCGAATCCCAGCACGGACAGCACGCCGCCGGCCTGCATCGTCGTGCGGTCGCCGATGCGCGCGGTGATGGCGTCGCCGCTGAAGCGGCCGACGGTCATCGCCACCGCGAAGAACGCGTAGCCCAGGCCGCCCTGGGCAGGCGCCGCGAGCGAGCGCGTCGTCAGCAGCAGCGCGCTCCAGTCCAGCATCGCGCCCTCGACGAGGAAGCACACGGCCGCCAGCGCGGCCAGCAGCAGCATCGGGCCGCTGCGCGGCCACGCGAGCGAGTGTCCGGCGGCCACGCGGCCGGCGTCGACGAGGCGCGGCGCGGCCACGAGCATCGCCACCACCATCATGGCGAGGCAAGGCAGCGTGCAGGCAAGCGGCCCGACGCCGGAGGACAGCAGCGCCGTGACGAACCCGGCGCCCACGAAGCCGCCGACGCTGAACATCGCATGGAAGCCCGACATCAGCGGCACGCGGGCGTCGCGCTCGACCTCCACGGCGTGCACGTTCATCGCGACGTCCAGCGAGCCGAGCGCGCCGCCGAACCCCAGGAGCACGGCGCCCAGCGTCCAGGGCGAGCTCGCGACGGCCAGCGGCGGCAGCAGCAGCGCGAGCACCAGCCCGCTGCCGACGACGACGGGCTTGCAGCCGTAGCGCGCGCACAGCGGCCCGGTGCGCAGCATCGCCGCGACGGAGCCGGCGCCCAGGCACAGCAGCAGCACGCCCATCAGGCCGTCGTCCGCGCCCAGCCGCGCCTTCGCGAACGGGATCAACGGCGCCCAGGCGGCCAGGCCGAAACCGGCCACGAGGAAGGCGATGCGGGTGGCCAGGCGGGCGCCGGGACGGTCGGCGGAGGCCTGCGCGGTGGTGGAAAGCGTTGTCATCCTGGTCGAAAAAAAAATCAGGCCGCGGGCGCGGCCATGGCCAGCCTGGCGCCGGCGGCTTCGAGGGGGCGGGTGAGGGCGGCCGGGGCGTCGTTCTCTACCACGAGGAGGTCCACGTCCGTCAGCGCGCAGCTGCGGTGCGGCGCGCGCGCGCCGAGCTTGGCGTTCATCGCGAGGACGACGCAGTGCTGCGTCGCGTCCATCAGCACGCGCTTGAACAGGGCGTCGGCATGCAGCGCGGCGCCGATGCCGCGCTCCGCGTGCACCGCGCAGGCCCCCAGGAAGCAGCGGTCGATGTTGAGCTGGGCGACGGCCTGCACGGCGGCGGTGTCGACGCTGCCGCCGACGGTGGTGTCCACGCTGCCGCCGATCACGATCAGGCGCAGGTCCGGACGGCGCAACACGGCGCCGGCGATGTCGATCGCGTTGGTGGCGATCGTGAGCTCCTGGTCTTCGGGCAGGAACTCGGTCAGCGCGAGGTTGGTGCTGCCGGCGTCGAGGAACAGCAGCTCGCCGGGCCGGATCGACTCCGCGGCCTTGCGCGCCAGCGCCTCCTTGCGGCCGCGCGCCTCGTCGATGCGGGCGAACATCGGCCGGGTCTGCGGGGTGACGGGCAGGGCGCCCCCGTACACACGGCGGCAGCGGCCCTCGGCGGCCAGCGCACGCAGGTCGCGGCGGATCGCGTCCTCCGAGACGACGAACTCCTGGGCCAGCGTGGCAGCCACCACGGCGGCGCCGCCGGCCAGGCGCTGGGCGATGACGTCGCGTCGGGCGAGCGGGAGGGGCGTCTGCATCGCTGCATCTTAAACGTGCATAAACAAGAATGCAAATGTGCGAAATCGTGCGTGCCAGATCGCGCGAGCGGGGGACGGGGTCGTCGGCCCTGCCCGCGGGGTGCGGCTCCGGCCGCGAGGGCCTCGCCGGGACGCATCGGTGCCTGACGTCGGCGGCGAGACGTCGGCGGCGCCACCTCGATCGCCTCCGCAAGACCCGGTCGCCCGGCGAGGCGGGCGCCATCGAGCGCCAGGCCGGCGAGCTCGTGCATCAACGCATGAGCCGGGGATCGACTCCCCGTTTCAGACGTGGCGGAGCGCCCGCGCGCCGCGCTGGACGGCCATCCGTCGGAGTCAGCGCATGGACGTCCTCGCGGACGTCGCGCGCGAGGTCGACGACATGACCGCGGCCGGCCGGCCTGCCGCGCGCCGTCCAGGTCGAGCCGCGCTCAGGCCGCGGGCGCGTCGGGGTGGCGCGACTTCCAGGCGCGCAGGGCCTGGCGGTACCTGTCCATCTCGAGATCGTGGAGGTCGAAGATGCACGGGTCGCAGCCGTTGCCGCAGCACAGGTCGAAGTCGGGCTGCGGCGGCGGCAGCGGCATCGGGTCGTCGGCCGGGGCAGCAGGGGACGGGCCAGGGGTGGTCATGCCCGCATTGTCCAGAGAACGAGGCGCTGGCAGGCGCCCCGGTCCGCTCGGCCCTGGCGTCGGCCCCTGGCGAACTGCCGGATGTCGCGGATTCTTCGCGAAGCCGCCACGAACCGGATCACTCGAACTTGTCGAGCACCGCGCCGAAGCTCGCGCTGGACGAATGATTCGCGAACTTCGCCAGCACGCCGCGGGTGTAGCGCGGCGCCGGCTTCTTCCACGCGGCGCGGCGCGTGGCGAGTTCCTCGTCGTTCACGTTGAGCTGCAGCAGCAGCCGGTGCGCGTCGATCGTGATGGAGTCGCCCTCGTGCACCAGCGCGATCGCGCCGCCCTCGTAGGCCTCGGGCGCCACGTGGCCCACCACCATGCCCCAGGTGCCGCCGGAGAAGCGCCCGTCGGTGACCAGGCCCACGGACTCGCCCAGGCCCTGGCCGATCAGCGCGCCCGTCGGCGCGAGCATCTCGGGCATGCCCGGGCCGCCCTTGGGACCGAGGTAGCGCAGCACCATCACGTCCCCGGCGACGATCTTGCCGGCCATGATGGCGGCCAGCGCCGACTGCTCGTCGTCGAACACCCGCGCCGGGCCGGTGATGACCGGGTTCTTCAGGCCGGTGATCTTGGCGACGCAGCCTTCGGTGGAGAGGTTGCCGTGCAGGATGGCCAGGTGGCCGTCGGGGTACATCGCGTTGGCGATGGTGCGGATCACCTTCTGGTCGGCGCGCGGCACGGACGGCACGTCGGCCAGCGTTTCGGCCACGGTCTTGCCGGTGATGGTGATGCAGTCGCCATGCAGCAGGCCGGCGTCCAGCAGCAGCTTCATCACCTGCGGGATGCCGCCGGCGCGGTGCAGGTCGATGGCCAGGAATTCGCCGCTGGGCTTCAGGTCGCACAGCACCGGCGTGCGCTTGCGGATGCGCTCGAAATCGTCGATCGTCCACTCGACCTCCGCCGCGTGCGCGATGGCCAGGAAGTGCAGCACGGCGTTGGTGGAGCCGCCGGTGGCCATGATGACCGCCACCGCGTTCTCGATGGCCTTCTTCGTGACGATGTCGCGCGGCTTCAGGTCGGCCTTGACGGCCTCGACCAGCACGCGCGCCGATTCGCGCGTGTTCTCGATCTTCTCGCCCTCGACGTTGGCCATCGTCGACGAGTACGGCAGCGACATGCCCAGTGCCTCGAACGACGAGGACATCGTGTTGGCCGTGTACATGCCGCCGCACGAGCCCGAGCCGGGGATGGCGCGGCGCTCGATCTGGCAGAAATCCTCCTCGCTCATCTTGCCGGCGGAGAACTGGCCCACGGCCTCGAAGACGCTGACGATGTTGAGGTCCTTGCCCTTGTAGTGGCCCGGCATGATCGTGCCGCCATAGACGTAGATGGCCGGCACGTTGGCGCGCAGCATGCCCATCATGCCGCCGGGCATGTTCTTGTCGCAGCCGCCGATCACCATCACGCCGTCCAGCCACTGGCCGCCGACGCAGGTCTCGACGCAGTCGGAGATCACCTCGCGCGAGACCAGGCTGTACTTCATGCCCTCGGTGCCCATCGCCATGCCGTCCGAGATGGTGGGCGTGCCGAACATCTGCGGATTCGCGCCGTGGGCCTTGAGCGCGTCGACGGCGGCGTCGGCCAGCGGCTGCAGGCCCGAGTTGCACGGCGTGATCGTCGAATGGCCGTTGGCCACGCCGATCATCGGCTTGCCGAAGTCCGTCTCCTTGTAGCCCATCGCGTAGTACATCGAGCGGTTGGGCGCGCGGGCGACGCCCTCGGTGATGTTCTTCGAGCGGCGATTGGCCTGGGACATGGCGGTCTCCTGGAGTCTGGCGTGGTCGGGGGTGAGGGCGCAGTATCGGGCGGGACAAAATGCGTGTCCAATAGATTCATCGCGCCCGATTGATATGCCTCGTGAATCAATGATCCACCATGGCTGACGCCCCGTTCGACCTGCGCCAGCTGCGCCAGTTCACCGTGCTGGCCGAGGAATGCCACTTCGGCCGCGCCGCCGCGCGCCTGGCCATGACGCAGCCGCCGCTGACGCAGGCGATCCAGCGCCTGGAGGCCGCGCTCGGCGCGCGGCTGTTCGAGCGCAGCCAGCGCCGCGTCGCGCTGAGCCCGGCCGGGGAGGTGCTGCTGCCGCTGGCGCGCAAGCTGCTCGAGGGCGCCGATGCGCTCGCGCCCGCGGTGCGCGCGGCGGCGGCCGGGCTGTCGGGACAGCTGCGGCTGGCGTTCGTCTCCAGCGTCACGTACGGTCCGCTGCCGGCCTGGCTGAGCGGCTTTCGCGCGGCCTATCCCGACGTCGCGCTGAGCCTGCGCGAGGCCACGCTGGACGTGCAGCTCGAACTGTTCGCCGCCGGCGAGATCGACGCCGGCTTCGTGCTGCACGCGCCCGGCGCCGTGCCGCCCGGTTTCGAGCATGTCCGGGTGATCGACGAGGCGCTCGTGATGGCGCTGCCGCAGGGCCATGCGGCCTGGCGATCGTCGCCCGCCGGCGAAGCGGCGATGCCGAGGCTGCGCTGGCGCGATGTCCGAACCGAGCCGCTGGTGATCTTCCCGCGCACCATCGCGCCGTCGCTGTTCGACGCGCTGGTGTCGGCCTACCACGCGGGCGGCGAGACGCTGCGCATCGCGCAGCAGGCGATCCAGATGCAGACCATCGTCAACCTCGTGTCGGGCGGCATGGGCGTGGCCTGGGTGCCGGAGTCGCTCACGCACCTGCAGCGCGCGGGCGTGCGTTACGCGCGCGTGAGCGGGCTCCCCGGCCAGGCGCTGCGTTGCGAGACCAGCCTCGTCTGGCGCGCCGGGGCCGCGCCGGTGGTGCAGCGCTTCGTCGAGCACGTCCGTGCCGCGCCGCGGCGGGCGTCGCAAGCTCGCTGACGGCGGCGGCGGGCAGCGTCACGCGAAACGGCGACAATCGCCGGCTGTTCAAGGAGTTCGACCCGATGGCGTTGCAGCATCCCCAGTTCAACCCCGTGGCCCTGCAGATCGGGCCGCTCGCGATCCATTGGTACGGCCTGACGTACATGGTCGCGTTCGGCCTGTTCGTGTGGCTGGCCGGCCGGCGCACCACCTATCCGTGGTTCGCGCGCGAAGGCTGGGTGCGGCGCGACGTCGAGGACATGCTGTTCTACGGCGTGCTGGGCGTGGTGCTGGGCGGGCGGCTCGGCTACGTCCTGTTCTACAAGTTCGACTACTACCTCAAGCACCTGACCGAGATCCCGGCCGTCTGGAAGGGCGGCATGTCCTTCCACGGCGGCATGCTGGGCGTGATCGTCGCGATGGCGCTGTTCGCCTGGCACCGCAAGCGCCCGTTCCTGCAGGTGACCGACCTCATCGCACCGTGCGTGCCGCTGGGCCTGGCGAGCGGTCGCGTCGGCAACTTCATCAACGGCGAGCTGTGGGGGCGGCAGGCCGACCCGTCGCTGCCGTGGGCGATGATCTTCCCGGAATCCGGCACCCTGGTGCCGCGCCATCCGTCGCAGATCTACCAGTTCCTCGGCGAGGGCGTGCTGCTGTTCGTCATCCTGTGGATCTACGGCAAGAAGGAGCGCGGCCGCGGCCAGGTCTCCGGCCTGTTCCTGATCGGCTACGGGGTGCTGCGCTTCGCCGCCGAGTTCTTCCGCGAGCCCGACGACTTCCTCGGCCTGCTGGCGCTCGGCATGAGCATGGGCCAGTGGCTGTGCGTGCCGATGGTGGTGGCCGGCGCGATCCTGTTCTGGTGGGGCTCGCGGCAGCCGCGCGGGTCCGCCATCGCTGCCGCCTGACGCGGCTGCCGTTTATCGGGCGGATTCCACGCGAGGCCGGCCCGAAGTCCTGCGAGAATCGGGCCTGACCCGAGAGCCGACCCCATGCGACAGATCTTCCTCGACACCGAAACCACGGGCCTGAGCCCGGAGAACGGCGACCGCGTCATCGAGGTCGGCTGCATCGAGATGGACAACCGCAGGCTCACCGGCCGGCACCTGCACTTCTATCTCAACCCCGAGCGCAAGAACAGCGAGGACGCCGTCAAGGTGCACGGGCTGACCGACGACTTCCTCGCCGACAAGCCGTTGTTCGCGCACGTCGTCGACGAGATGCTGGAGTTCGTCTCGGGCGCCGAGATCATCATCCACAACGCGGGCTTCGACGTCGGCTTCCTCAACGAGGAACTGCGGCGCTGCGGCCGCGAGAAGTTCAGCACGCACGTCGCCGGCATCACCGACACGCTGGTGATGGCGCGCGAGATGTTCCCGGGCAAGGCCAATTCGCTCGACGCGCTGTGCAAGCGCCTCGAGGTCGACAACACCAACCGCACGCTGCACGGCGCGCTGATCGACGCCAACCTGCTCGCCGAGGTCTACATCCGCCTGACGCGCGGCCAGGACTCGCTGGTGATGGACATGACCGAGGACGCGAGCCGTCGCGCCGGCGAGCTCGGCGGACCGGTCGACCTCAGCGTCTTCGTGCTGCCCGTGCTGGCCGCCACCGAATCCGAACTGGCCGATCACGAGCGAGTGTTGGGCGAGATCGACAAGGCCAGCGGCGGGAAAACGATTTGGCGTGCACAAGCGCAAATTGCTGTGGCATAATCCAAGGCTGCCCTGATGACAGGGCGCACCACTTACCGGGTGGTTAGCTCAGCGGTAGAGCACTGCCTTCACACGGCAGGGGTCACAGGTTCAATCCCTGTACCACCCACCAAATTTGGGAATTTCTCAGGCACGACAAGGACTTGCGGCAGTCCCCGTCCAGCCTTGAGGGGCGTTCAAGGCAATGCACTTGAGACCCGTTCCATGCCCAAATTTGCAGCATTTGACCTCGCCCAGGCCACCGAACAGGTGCCTGGGCGTTTTGTCGTCCAGCTGACCTTCGCCGAACTTTGCGACGCCTACGAGGCTGCCCATCCCTGCGACTCCGTGTCGCGCCTGCGCAAATGGCGCCAGGCCTTCGGGGAGCGTGGCGCGTGGGACATCGACCGCGACACCTTCGCCCGTGCCGGCGAGGCCATGGCCCAGGCCGGCTACAGCCCGTCCACGGTCAATCGCGACCTGTCGACGATCGGCGGCATGTACCGCTGGGCGCACGAAGTCCGCAAGATCACGCCGCCGAACTTCCGCAGTCCGACGCGTGACATTCGACGTACGCGCGAAGCCATGCGCGTGGTCACGCTGACTGCAGACGAAGAACAGCGCCTGCGATCCCTGGCGTTGACCACGCGCGACCGCCGATTCGGGCTGTTCGTCGCCCTGATGTTGGACACCGGCGCGCGGCCGGGCGAGATCCTCGACCGGATGTGGTCCGAACTCGATGTCGAACTCCAGGAAATCCTGCTGCCCGAGGAGGTGACCAAGACGGGCAGGGCGCGGGTACTTCATTTCAGCGCCACCACGGCCAGGCTGATCGAGCGCCTGCGACCCGCGGGGGCGCTGCGCGATCAGCTGGTCTTCATCGGCCGCAAAGGCGGGGTGATTCAGTTCCGAGCGTCGTGGCGCGCGCTGGTCGAGGCGATCGGCCGGCCGGACCTGCACGTCTACGACATGCGTCACGTCGCGGCGGCGCGCCTGTTGAATAGCGGCGTCAGCATGAGCGTCGCGGCGCAGGTGCTTGGGCACTCGTCGCTGATCCTGCATCGGCGGTACGGCCATCTCGAGCGCGGCGCGCTCAAGCGCGCGCAGGAGCAGGCGTGGGGCGGCGATGGTGGCATCGAGAGGGACGCAGATGCCCACGCCACGAGCTCCACGTCGTGATTTGTCGCCCCGTCACAACGAGATCGGCCTGCGGGCCGATTTTTTTTGTTTGCCCCTAGATCGAGGACATCCCGCTCAACGCGTACTCAACACCTACTCAACACGGTTCGACGGCATAAAGAGTCGATTTTTCGCCACGTTGAGACCGGGCATCAGATGGCTCAGCATTGTTCTTGACTGTCGCAGGTCGGTGAACTTGAAGAACTTGTTGAACCATTTTTGGAGTACGAGATGGAACCCATTTTTGATGCCGCGGAGTGGATTGCCTTCGATGAGGCGTATCAGTGCTTCGCGCGTGCGTATCCGATGCTGGGCCTGACGGGCACGCGCTGGGGCGCGGTGCACACGCGCCGCAAGCACGGCGCGGCGTTGCTCGCCTCGGGTGCGGCGCGCCGCAGTTCGTCGGGCCGCTGGATTGCGCACGGCGACTGCTTCCCGAACGTGATGTTCAAGCTGCTCACGGCAACGCCGACCAAGCTGTTGGAGCGGGCGGCCCAGACCAACTCGGAACAGGCCGTGTGAGTCTTGCGGATCGGACGGCAACGCCCCCGCCGCCTGCGCGCCGATCCTGGCTGCCGGGCCCTGACGTCACCAAAAAAGAAGGCCGGCATCAGCGTTTGCTGGTGCACGGCCTAAGGAGTTGTCCATGGCAAGTCTGCGCGAAAACCCTGCGGGTCTGCAACTCGTGACCGGTAAACCCGGGTACGACTGCCGGCGCGACCGCCCTGGCCACTGGGCCTTGCAACCGTGCCGCTGCGGCGTGGGTCGCGAGGGCGTGTGCTTGACGTGCCGCCGCATCACGCGCTACGCGCAACTCGTTGGGGCAGTTGGTGCCGCCTTGAGCCAGTCGGCATCTCGCACAGGGGTGCCGCGTGGCTGATGCCAGCTTCATCTGGGAAGCGCGAGACGCGGCTCAAGTGCAGGTAACCGACGCAGAGCAGGCGGTACTCGGCGCGATGCTCATGGGCAGCCATGGCCCGGAACACGTCGCCGACCTGTCGGCTTCCGACTTCGTCACTGCGGGGCACCCTGAGATATTCGCCTCAATTCGCCGCCTCGACGCGGCCGATGTCGTGGTTGACGTCGTCACGGTGTTCGAGAACATGCGCGATGCCGGACTCATTTTCGATGGGCTCGCCGAGTACCTGAACGCGCTGGCCGGCGCCGTCCCGTCGGCATCCAATATCAAGGCCTATACAGACATCTTGCATCGCCGAAGGACGGCACGTCGCTGGGAAGCGAATCGCGCGCGCGCGTTGTCGGCGCTGACCACCGCTGGTGGCGCCGCCGAGGCCCTGGAGCGAGTTCGTGACATCTTTCAGAGCGAGAACATCCCGGCACGTCCGGACCCGACCTGGCACGGGCCGGGGGGCGCGCAGGTTGGTGCCGACTGGCTCGACGCCCAGCTGCCCGAGGAAGCCTTCGTGGTCGCGCACCTCTTGCCGGTGGACGCCATCGCGTTCATCGGCGCCGGCGGCGTCGGCAAGTCAACGTTTCTTCTCTGGCTTCTCGTACACGTCATTCTCGGCAAGGAAGTCATGGGCCTCGAGGTACTTCGCCCTGGGCCTGTCCTTTACATAAGTGCCGAGGATCGACGCGACACCATCGAGCGCCGCCTCCAGCGCGTGTGTGATGCGCTCGAACTGACTCGATCCGAAAAGGAAGACGTGGCGGCACAGTTCTTCATCGAGGACGTCTCCGGCAAGGTCGTGCGCCTTGTCGTCGAGGAACAAGGTCGCATCACCAGCGCGCCAGAAGTTGACGAACTGATCGAGGCCTACCGTCAAATTCGTCCAGTTGTCACCGTCCTGGACCCCATCTCACTCCTCGGGCCTGGTGAACGCCTCGTGAACGACGGCATGAGCGAACTCATGCGCACCGCGCGCCGCATCTCCCTCGCGCTTCAATCAGCAGTCGTCCAGGTGCACCACGAAAGCAAGGTGGGCAATCGCACGGGGGTCGCTGATCAGTATGCCGGCCGTGGTGGCGCTGCTTTCGCCGACAACGCGCGCGCAGTTCTTCAACTGATCCCTTTTGTCGGCCAGAAGTTGTCGCAGGAGGCCGGCACCGATTGGCCGCTGCCATCGGGTTGGGATGCGGATGACGTCACCGCGGGTAACGTCAACGTGCTGCTGGTCCACAAGCTCACCGCTGAACGCCGCGATCGGCGTCCGCTTTTCATCCGTCGCCACGGCTACCTGTTTGAGGCGCGGCGCGCTGTCGGCCTGGCCAGCGCCGAGGTCATGGCGGACACCCTCGGCCGCCTGGAACCAGAGATCATCAAGATTCTGACCGACGGCTTGACTGGCGAGGAAAAGGTGCCTCATTCAGCTCGTTCGCTGAAGGAAGAGATCGTCGCCCGGAAGGTTGGATCGCGTGCTCAGGCGGAGCTCGCGTTGACCGCTCTGCTTCAGCGCGGCGTCGTCCGGCACCTTGACCTGCCCGCCAAGCACCCCGCGCGTCGTGGCGCTCGAACGAACTACTTGGTGCCCTGCGCGCAACCGCGACTCTTTCTGTAGCGTCGGGATCAACCCTTATTGCACCATTGAACCGCCATTGCGCCGGCTGGTACCGCGCGATGCGGTCAATCGGTGCAATGTTAATTGCACGATTGATCGCCGTCTTAGGGGCCGATCAATAGTCCGATCAATTGCGCACGAGACAGCCCCAGCAACTAGAACACGTTCATTGCGCCGGATGTCGGCGCAATTGGCCGGGAGCAACGGTGGCGGGATTTCAGGAACGGGGCTACTTTCCGAGGCATGCTGAAAACAGAGCCCTCAATCGTCGCCCAGGTGGAGTCCCCGGCGCGGACGCTTGGCAAGCCTTGGCAGCGCGGAGCCCCCTCACCAAACCCTGGTGGCCGCCCGAAAAAGACGGATGAAGTCCGGATTGCCGAGACTCTCGCCAGACAGCATGCGCCCGCGGCGATGCGCGCATTGATCGCGATGATCGAAGACGCGAATATCGGCGAGTCGACGCGCCTTCGGGCCATCGAACTTCTCCTCGACCGCGCACTCGGCAAGCCAGGGGCGCGGGATCGTGGTCCGGCGCAGGAGCGGACTTACGTGGTGCAGCAACTTGTCGCGAATCCACCCCCGGGCGGATTCCCGGGTGTCCTGTGCCATCCAGACCCACGGTGGATCGCCCAGTCGACGGGCATCTTGTCGCCGTCCGCAGAGGTCATCGACGTACCAAAGCGCGTTCGCTGAGCAGGGGTGTTGTGGTCGCCGAGCATTGCCCTGCGGAGGCAGTGCACGAAGTTGCGCGCTAGTGCTTGCGCCGCGTGCCGTTGCAAGTCGTTGGCCCCCCTGGGGGGGGCGAATCCGGCGGACGGGGTGGTGACCAAAGATGGCACCTAGTGGCGTGGCAGTAGCGCGTTTTTCTCGAAATCAAGATTCGAGGTCTTCTATTGAAGTGTGTGGAGGACTCATTGGTGTGAGCGCCTGGGCCATCGTAAGCGGCGAGCTCGCTAGCAAAAGTGTTGGGCTGGTGTGGCGCGCAAGAGGTTGGTGGCCCGGGATGGCAACGCTGGACATTGTTTCGCGTCATTTCTGGCACTCTGGGCAGGCGAAGGACGTCGGCATTCCGCAATTCCGAGATACAGTCCCGGCAAACATAAGCGGTGAGCTAGGGACTTCCGGCTAGCCCGGTAGTGTCCTGGCAAAGCAATTGCGCCATGGATGCGCACGTGACAGAGTCGGAAATCACAAACGCCTGACAAGGCAGAGACGCCACTCAAGTGGCGACGGCGGATATCGTCCGCTCAGGGAGGAATCGGTGCGTAAGCTTCTTCGGAACGCCCATTGCGGCGTGAAAGTGTGCGTGCGCGCGCGATTTGCGTCGTGGGTGCGGGAACTCTTTCTCAACGTCTGCGTTTCGAGGCGGGTCGGCTCCAGGTTGATTGCCTCTTTGTCGCTGGCGCTGGGCCTGGTCGCCGGAGCGGAAGCGGCGGGTGCCAGCTTCGTCTATGACGAACTCGGTCGCCTGATCCAGGTGATCGCCGCCGACGGTACGAGTACCCAGTACACGTACGACGCGGCCGGCAACATCCTGGCTGTGCGGGCGGATACGACGTCGACCTTGGCGATCACTTCGTTCTTTCCGGAGTCCGGGAGCATCGGGTCCACGGTCACGCTCACCGGCAGCGGCTTCAGCACCACGGCGGCCAACAATGCGGTCACATTCAACGGGACGACTGCCAGCGTCACCGCGGCGACCGCGACCCGATTGACGGTGACAGTTCCCAGCGGCGCGAGCACGGGGGCGATCGGGGTCTCGAACGCTAATGGGTCGGTGAGCTCGTCGCGGGTGTTCACGGTCGGACTGGGCAGCACCCCAACGATCACGAGCTTCTCGCCCAACATCGGCAACCCTGGCACGGCCGTGACGATCACGGGCCAGAACTTCCAGGCCACGCCGTCAGATAACCATCTGTTCTTCAACACGCTCGCTCGGGCGACGATATCCTCGACGACGCCCACGTCCTTGTCGACCTCGGTGCCGTCTGCAGGCGCGTCCGGCAAGTTGTCGGTGTCGACCATCTACGGCTCGGTGACCAGCTCGGCTGACTTTCTGGCAGTTCCTCCGTCCCTGAACCCCGCCAACGTGCTCGCTTGGAGTCGCGCATCCATTGGTGGTGCGGCCCAGACACTCAACATTAGCGTGCCGCAGGATTCGGGCGCCGTCATCTTCGACGGAGCGTCCAACCAGCCGGCTTTTGTCGATGCGACCGGAAGCGTGATCTCCCCTGCCGGAAGCTCCGTGACCTACGAGGCGTTCGGCCCCCAAGGAACGCGGCTGGCCACGGGTACCATTTCGGCGACTCAGCTCATCGCCGAATTGCCGCCGCTGACCGCCAGCGGAACGTATTCGATATTCTTCGAGCCAGGTGCAGCAACGGCGAACTTGAAGGTTGCCCTCAAGGCCGATGCAGCAGTGACGGTGGATGGTCCGTCTGTGAGCGTCGGAGCAGGACAGCGGCTGTCATTCCTGGGAGCGATGGGCCAGAACCTTGGGCTTGGCCTGACCGGCTTGACCTTCAGTGGGGGCGCGTCGGGCTACATCGACCTGATCGTCTACAAGCCGAATGGGATGCAATGGCAATCGGTTCGCTGCAATACCGGCGATCCGGGCAGTAGCTGCAACCTGGTGTTGTCCAACCTGCCGTCAACGGGTGTCTACACCGTTGTCGAATTAAACCAGGGTTCTCCGGCGATTACCGGTGGCATGCTTACGCTGAGTTCAGACAAGACGGGTACGTTGACGGCGGGAACGGCCTTGCCACTGAGCCTGCGCAATGGCCAGAACGGCCGACTGACATTCGCGGGCACGGCGGGTCAACCGGCGACGATTCGGTGGAAGAGCATAACGACTACACCGGCCAATCTGAATGTCGCGGTGACGATCTTCAAGCCAGACGGCACGGTGCTGAGCGGGCCGGGCTAC
>Ga0068856_100001546_pt1 | contig 24091 bp, 16 predicted proteins | sample KBSCornC62_FD_66595 | JGI IMG/M metagenome (GOLD analysis project Ga0068856, IMG submission 66595) | Corn rhizosphere microbial communities from Kellogg Biological Station, Michigan, USA - KBS Corn C6-2 | ecosystem: Host-associated > Plants > Roots > Rhizosphere > Soil ... | reverse complement strand
CAGGGCCGACAGCGCCGCCGCCGGAAGGGGTGAGTACGGTGCGCTATCCGATCACCGACGAGCTGGGCAGCACCGCGATGGTGGCGTTGGACAACGGCACCATCGAGGCTGGCTCGCAAGCCTACTACGAGCCTTTCGGTGACACCGTCGATCTTGCGGGGACCGCATTCGCGCCGCCGCTGGGTCCGGTGAGACAGACCTATACGGGCCAGGAAAAAGACGTCGGCCCGGATTGGATGAACTATGCCGGCCGCATTTACGATCCACACACGCGCCATTTCTTGACGCCGGACCCCATCGTCGCAGCGCCACTCTCGGCACAGACCTGGAATCCGTACAGTTACGTCTTCAACAGCCCGCTAAATCACACGGATCCGTCGGGCTACGACGGTTGTAGCTTGAATCAGGCGTGGTACAGCGGCTCCGACATGCTCGGATGGATTTCAACCGGGCTTTGCATTGGGGCGGGAGCTGCCACGTCGTCTGGGGGCAGCAGCTTCGCTGCCGGTGGTGCCGATGGTGCCGGTGCTGCCGGTGGGGCATCCTTCAATACTGCGGGAGCCAGCATCGCCGCGGCGTTCCAAGTGCTACAGGCCCAGAGCGAGCTCAGCCGCCAACTGCAGAAGGCCTCAACGCCGAATCGCATCGACGTCAATGCCCACAACGGCCCGGTTGGCGCGAGTGCGCCGGCCACCGCACGTACCGGATTTGAGGATTGTAGCGGTATCAATTGTCACAACCTGCACGGATACCACGGCGGCGTGACACCCGATCCGACCGTCCTCACACCGGGCTGGATCTTCGACCATGTCATCGGCATCGGCGAAGGTCAGGCCAACGCGCCATCGGAACGAGACGTTGCCAGCGGCTACCTGAGAAATTCGCCGTCGAACCTGAAAATCACGTTGGGCGCGTTGAATCTCGTCACCTTCCTTCTCCCTGGGCCGAAAGGTGTCGGAGCCACGGAGTCGCTTGACAGCTATTGGCTCGCGAATCGGGCGGAGTACTACGCCGGACCCGTGGTCAACAACAGTGTCGTCAGTGGCGGATGGTGGGTGCCGAGAGTCGATATTGCGCCTCAATCGGTCTGGCAGGGCCTGTCGCTTCGGTTTGACGGGATCACGACTCCGACCAGTGTGATGGCGCGCGCCAACTTTTCGCTGCGGCTCGATTACAACGTCGTTATCGGCGTCGGTGGTCACGGTGGATCGGCGAACCAGTGGGATTGGTTCCTTTTCAGGCCACAGATGGTCGACCCGCGAACGACGGACGTCTTCCTTCGCATCGGTTCGCATCCGAATTTGAAAATTTTGGACCTGACGGACCCATTCCAAAGAGAAATGTTTTTCCAGGCGGAACAGGAAGCCATCAGCAATGCGGATGGGAATTTGGTTTGTATTCGCGGATGGTGCAACAGCTCCATGCACACGTACACGTACTGACGTGAGCAGGCGAATCTGACAAAGCGTCTACATGTAAGCGGCCAAGTTGAATCCGCTCCGAACAGGAGCGGACAACGATGGCAGATGCCGCGGACGTGAGCGGCGTGGGAGAAAGCCGACACACCAATTCACAGCCGAAGGTATTAGCTTCCCGGCGATTCTCGGACCCAGTCGAAAGTTGAGAGATGGCTGCCGGCAACAGGCGAGGAGAATCTGCGGACGGCACGATTCATCGAGGACGAGATCGTCAGTTTGGCGAGAGACTTGTCGCCGTGCATCACAGTGTCGGACGCTGAGGGTATCACCACTGTTCTTTCACGCCATCTCGGAATCGAACTGATATGCCTCCGGGTAATTCGGAGTCCTGCATTCAGCCGACGAAGTCCTCTCCCTCGTCTGTCCGGTTGCCCGCTGCATTGCGTAATACGAATCGCCTGCTCCCGACCGTCCGAGGCTATGACGTGAAGTCCCAGCCCGGATCGTGTTCGTAGGTGCAGAACCTGCGCTCACCGGACAAATTCAAGGAACCGAATTGATGAACAAGACTGCATGCGTTCGAAAATCACCCGTTGCATTGGCAATTCTCGGGTGCTTGCTCTTCACGGCGACACCGGCATGGTCCGATGCGAATTATACGAGCGGCGCTTACTCCACGGCGAACGGCGGCTTCTGGAACAGCGCTACCGGCGACTACAGCACAATCAGCGGCGGACTTGGGAACGAGGCTTCTTCGCCCTATGCCGCGGTGGGCGGCGGATGGGCAAACGATGCGTGGAAGGACTTCGCCACTATCGCGGGAGGACAATACAACACCGCACGTGGCGACCACGTCGCGATCGGCGGCGGGCAAAACAATCAAGCGTCGGGATCATTTACGACGATCGCCGGGGGTGAAAACAACTACTCCACGGGTTCCCACGCATTTATCGGCGGCGGTTATGGCAATTCCGCGCCGGGTGCCTACGCCGTCGTCATCGGTGGTGGCGGAAATCTCAGCTCGAAATCCTCCGCGACCGTCGGGGGCGGCAGCGAAAACTGGGCTAACGCTGAATACGCTGTCGTCGCTGGCGGGCAAAACAATACTGCTTCCGGCGAGAGCGCCGCCATACCTGGCGGATACCAAAATATTGCGGGCGGAGCCTACAGTTTCGCAGGTGGCTACGCTGCTCACGTGCGCAGCGCGTCGGAGTCTGGAACCCCGGATGGCGACGCCGGGTCTTTCGTGTGGGCAGACAGCACCGAGTTCGCAGACACAACCACGACGGGGCCGAACCAGTTTTTGGTCCGGGCGAATGGCGGCATGGCATTGAACACGCTTCCGCCCAATCCGGGAATCGCATTGACCGTAGAGGCAACGAGAGCAAACCCCAGCTACGGCACCGTTTTGCTGCGCCCGAGCAACAAATCTGCCGGCATTCTGCTGACCGCTGGAGACGCCAATTCCACCAACAACTCCGGTTTCTATATCGATCAGTACAACGGCTCCGTGCAGAACCGCCGCTTGTCGCTGGACGGAAACGGCAACCTCACGGTCAGCGCGCAAGCCTACAAACCCGGCGGCGGCGCGTGGGCAGCATCGTCCGATCAGCGCTTGAAAACGAATATTCAGCCCATCGCAACTGCGCTCGACCGGATCCTCGCCTTGCGCGGTGTTACGTTCGAGTACGCACATCCCGACGATGGCATGCATCCTGCCGGTACCTTCACTGGCTTTGTCGCGCAGGAAGTCGAAAAGGTCTTTCCGAACTGGATCGGTCATGATCGTGACGGCTACCTGACCGTGGGGCCGACCGGTTTCGAGGCCCTGACCGTCGAGGCGCTGCGCGAATTGAAGTCGCAGGATGAAGCGAAGATGGCCGATCTCACGCGCGAGAACGCCAAGCTGAAGGAGCAGCTTGCGCAGCAATCCGATAGGCTGAATGCGACGGAGTCCAGTGTCGCTTCGCTTCGCTCGGAGCTTGCGGCGGTCGCCGTCATGGCGGAGCGCGGGCGCTTGCCGCGCGCGCAGAAAGCCGCGGTGGTCGCATCGGCGACTCCCTAAAAGAGCTCGCGCTGCCGCCGGAACGAAGTCGCTCGACGCTTCGCGTCGAGCGACTGCTGCCGCACTTCGTGGCATCGATTCACCTCTGCGACAACAACGCGTGCGCCATATGCACTTGGCCGAACGCCGACTTGCAACGCAGCCTCTCTTGCTCGACAACAATCGGAGAAATAGCAATGGCACTGATCAGTCTGCTCCTGCTCGTCGCACTCGGCGTGCTGGGCATCGCGTCTTGGTTAAAGGCAAAGCGCCGTGCGGCGACCGGAAACCTCGGCGCGCTCGAGTCGGCGGAAAGTCTGGTTGGCGCATTCGGTCTCGTGTGGGGCATCGTAAGCTTGCTGCAGGTGTTGCCGATGCTGAGTGCGTTCAGTAGCGCGCCGCTGCTCGTGCTGATCGCGATCGCCTCGGTGGCGGTAGAGCTCGCGATTTCGCTGCTTCTGGCGCTGCCACTCGTGCAGAAGGGGCTCGGTGCAAGTGCCGCTGCGGACACTCTCGCAAACCTCGCCAACAAGCTGACGCCATTCAAGGTTGCGCTCGGGTTCGCGTGTCTGGCACTTGCGGCAATATCCCTGCTCGGAATGCTAGGGATTCACGTTTGATCCGTTCGCACGAGGCGTGCAGGCTGATCGGTTCTATCGCACCGTCAGCTTGCATGCAGTCGTGTGTCGGCGAAACCCGGGTTCGGCTCTACATCTATCGCGCGAGCCCGTACGCTGCAGACGATCGCGGTTCGCCGCGTCTCGGCAAACAGGCGATTCCGGGAAGCGCCCGCAGGGGCCTCAGGACGTCGATCGGCCCCAAGCATTCAATGGGTGAGCCAGTCCTGTATCGCCAGTGCCATCGCGCCGAACGGCACAGCAGCCATATTGCCCACGATGTGCACACCGATCGCGTGCGACACGCTGCCGGTACAGGCCCGCGCGCACGCAGCCACGGTGCCCAGCAAAAATGTCGAACCCAGCACGATCAGGCTGCCGGCGATGCCCACGCCGCTGATCAGAATCGGCAGGTGCATCGCCGAAAACAAGGCGGCGGACAGCACGATCACGAGTGACTTCCAGCGCTCGCCGGCCGCGGCAATCATCATCGACTGGGCGAAGCCGCGCGTGAACAGCTCTTCCGCCGCGCTACCGAACAACCACAGGACGGCGATCATCTGCAACGGACTCATTCCCGCCGCTGCCGGATGCTCGATGTGCAGCGCCACCCCGAGCATGGATCCGATTCCCATGGACAGCGCAGCAATGGCATACCAGCGCAGCCGTGCGCTTCCCGGCCGTGCACGTGCGATGCCCATCTGAACATACGAGCGACCCGTGAGAAGCCAACCTGCCATCGCCAACGCTGCCAGCGAGCCTTTGAACAGCAATTGCCTCAGCAGCGGACTCAACTCGGCGGCGTCGGCGACGTAGCGCAAAACTCCCCATAAGCACAAATACGCCAGCAGGGCGACAACGAACGTCGTCAAAACGGCAGAGCGTGTTTCGAGCACACGCGATTGTTGGTAGCTGAGCGTCATGGACTTCACTGCGCTGAATGGAATGTGAGCGCAATACGGATACGACGCGCAATCCGGACAGCGAGCTGTCCGGTGTGAGCGCCAAATTCGTACAACGATGCGATCCCGCGCGCGTCCCCGCCCCGCCGACCGATGGATGAAAATCATGAAATCGATTGACTCGCAGATCAGAACGTACGCACTGACTGTCTGCGCCTGCGCTGCGCTGCTGCCCGTTCTCGGCAGCGCACGAGTTGCGTCGACGAGCGACTTCGCTATCGCACCCACGTTCGATACCGCGCTTCGCTGGTCGGTGCAGGCGACGGGAGGTACGCCCCAGATCAATCCGACGCTGCATCTAGCCCGCGGCTCAACCTATGTCTTCGACGTTAGCGCGTCGGCGGTGCATCCGTTCTTCATCAACACGAGCGACGCGACTGGCTCCAGCGCCTCCTACGCCGGCACCGGACTGTCGGCCAACGGCGTTACGACACAAACCGCGATCACGTTCGCGGTGCCAGCCGATGCTCCAGATCAGCTCTTCTACAACTGCGGCAACCACAGCAGCATGGCAGGGCGGATCGACATTTCGATTTTCAGGGACAGTTTCGGGGACCCGTAAGCCCGGGACGGCAGGGGCGCCGATGCGCCGCGTCGGGGACCTGGAACGCGCAGCCGCGTCCGCATCGACGGCAATTTCTCGTACTGCTGCATGAGCGGGAAATAAGCAGTCATCGGTCTTCCAGCCAAAAACGGAGGTCTTGCGATGCGTGCATGTGATGCGACACCGGCGGAGCGCGTGGCGGAAGTACTTCGCCTGTATGTGAACGATGTCGCCGACGGCGAAATATCCGCGCGCTTAAGCATTCCATTGCGCGTTATCCGGCAGATCGTGTCGCTGCTCGGAAAGGCGCGTTCGGCGCCAGCCACACCGGCAGCCACTGGAGGCAACGTTCAACCTGCGGCCCGCGCCGTTCGGCGCCGATGAAGCAACCAAATTTTGCAACGATAAAGAGTGAACGAACCAATGCGTATACTTTGCTCACTGCTTGCTGTCGCCGTTGGCATATCGGCCTGGGCGCCGGTGCGAGCCGCCACGTATTGCGTCAGCACGACGGCCGAGCTGACGGCGGCGCTGACAAGCGCGGCCAAGGACACCGACGACACGAAAATCAAGCTGGTCGCCGGGACCTATCAGCTAGCGGCACCGATCGATTTCAGCGCGAATCAATCACTGCGCGTCGAGGGAGGATTCGCTGCCGGCTGTACCGGCAAAACGTTCGCCTATGCCGACACGACGCTTCGCGGCGCGAGTGGGATATCCGTTCGCTTGATTGCGTACGGCGGTGGTCTCTATGTCGGCGATTTGGTAATGACCGCGATGTCGCCGCCCGTCGGCAAGAGCGCGATTCAGATTGGAGCCGTGCCGCGGCGTGCACAGATGGAACGCGTCACGGTCAAGGGCAACTCGGTGACAGGCGTGAATGACGCCATCGTCCAGGTCTTTGGCGGATTCGGCGCCATGATCGACAACAACGTCATCGTCGAGAACGCCAACGCTTACGCCGCCCTCGACGTGGCTGCGCAATATGCGAACGACGACATATACCTGGCTAACAACACGATCGCGAATAACGGGTCTCCGGGCGTGCAGTTGGATGCCTATTCCGAAAACATTGTCGCCCTCTACAACAATATCCTCACCGGGAATCGCGGTGATGACCTGTCTATCGGCAGCCCGCAAATTTTGAGGGCCGTCGCGTTGAACAACACCTGGGGCACGTGTTCGACCTGCGATCAGCTTTCGGACATCTCGCAGGACAATGACAACGCACCCCCCGGCTTCAACAGCGACTACAGTATCGGCCCGTCGTCGGCGATGGTGGACAAGGGATTCAATGTGGGATCCCTGATCCCTGATGTCGATATGCGGCAGCTGCCCCGCGTCAACGGCGGTAAGATCGACAAAGGAGCGTTCGAATCGAGCGCATCCAGTCTTACAGTGTTCACCGTAACCTCCACCGCAGATTCCGGCCCTGGTTCGTTGCGGACTGCCTTCGTTACCGCAAATTCACAAGCCGCACCGATGCTGATTCGGTTCAACTTGCCCATAGTGAATTGTCCGGCGCAGATCAACTTGCTGACACCGCTGCCGCCACTAGTCAACACCGTAATCATTGACGGAACATCGCAACCGGGATCATTCGTCAACAATTTGGGGGCCGCTTCCGACGGCTCGCTGCCGAATAACGCGAACATGTGTGTCGAGATCAAGGCGTCCGGTTCGGTTTCCTCTGCCATCAACGTTCCCTCCACTGCTTTGAGCCAGGCCCACGTCGACGTATCGGGCATCGCTTTTGACGGTTTCGCTAGCGCGATCAACATCGGCGGCGGAAACGGCAGTTGGATCCATGGCAATCGGTTTGTCGTCGATGGCTTCCTAACGGCTACGGGAAACGGCGTCGGCGTCAGCGTCACGGGAGGGACTGCGAGCACCATCGGCGGCGACCGACCGGCAGACGTCAACATCTTCGGCGCGATGACCGGCGCAGCGGCGATCCGCATTGCCTCGGGCACTGCATTCAGTCCTAACACGTTCCTGCATCGTGTCGTACAAAACAGTATCGGTGCGGCACCCAATCCGAGCCAGGAATTCGGTTATGGCAACGCTGGCGATGGCATCCGTGTTGCTGCAAGCGCGCGAGTTCGCATCAGCCAAAACTACATCATCGATACCGCGGGCGCCGGCGTAACGCTCGACGGTGCGCAGTACGCGACCCTCTTCAGGAACCGCATCGGCGACATCAGTCACGGCAACGGCACCGGCGTGCTGGTGACGAACAACGCCGACAACAACCAGATCGGAATCGCGATCGACACCGGTTACCCCATCGACTCCGCAGCGCCGAACAGTGTCGTGGCAAATTCTGGCGTCGGAATTCGCATCGACTCGACTGCAGGTAAGAGCAATAACATCGGCAACAACGAAATCTACGCTAACACAGGTCTCGCGATCGATATGGGCGACCTTGGTCCGGTGCCTTCCGGACTCGAAGCGGCGCATCCCGATTCACTCAACACCTACGACATCGCTGCGGCGTCCGTCAATGCCGCAGGCGACGTGCTCTTCCGTGGCGTGATCAGCGGACTCGTGGCCAACGATCGGCGCGAGGTGGTGCTTTACCTGTCGACCAACTGCGCAGACCTGACGCTTCCCATTTCTTCCCTTTCCGCGTTTGCCGACGCGACCGGTACGGCGGATGACACATTTGTCGCGCGCAACGTGGGCGCAGTCCAGGGTCTGTACCTGAGGGCCGTCAGTAGTCTGGGTGTAGCCGGACGAGCGCTCAGCAGCGAAGGCGGCATCGGCAAGCGCATTCTCGGTCCTGACTCCGTATTCCAGGACAGTTTCGAAGGGATCACCGCGTGCCACTGATCTCAGGCGAAAACTGCCCGCGCCCGCGCAAGCGGGCGCTTGCCTTCGCGATCGCACACACGCAAGTCGCCGAGATGCAAACCGCACGGCGCGTCGTAATCGCCGCGATGCTGCTACTTGGCCTCAGTCCGAACTTGTCGTTCGCAACGGTCGGCGGCAGCGGCGACCTCGATCCTGCGTTTGGCAACCACGGCATCGCGGAGCTGATCACTCAGCCACAATTTTTTCCATTCACTCCGAACATGGCCTTCATGGGCGACGGGCGGATCCAAGTGGCTGTCACGGGTCAAACGGCGGCGGGTGCGTCGGCAGTGGCGATTGCGCGCCTTACCGGCAATGGTCAAATCGACTCAACGTATCGCAGCGGACAACTCGGCGTGCTCGTGCCGAAACAAGGCTCGTATGTGAACGCGACCGCGATTCTGCCGGACGGCCAAGTGTACGCGCTGGCGAACAGCGGCACGGACACGCTGCTGGTGGGCCACGTGTTGGCATCGGGTGCGGTGGATTCGCAGTTCGGCGTCGGTGGCTGGGCGGCCGTTGGCTCCAGCTCGCTGGCCAACATGTCCATTGTCGCTGCGCATGTGACCAAAGACGGTACGATTCTTTTTTGCGGAACGACGACTCCGTCGGGTCAACCGCAAGCGTTCGTGGGCATCTTCAACCCCCAGGACCGGAGCGTCGTCACGGCGACCCCGTTGAGCATGGACCTGCAGACGTCTTCGGCAAACACGTGCACCGAATCCGCCGACGGAAACCTCGTACTCGCGGGCGGCGCAAAACGCTTCTCGGGCGTTTCCAACGTGGATTGGTTCGCCGCCCGTGTCACGCCGGCACTGGCACTCGATCCCACCTTCAACGCCGCGGGTATAGCGCCAGGAATACTGCAAGTGAGCGCGAGTCTTGGTATCAACTACGACGACTACCTCGAAAGCGTTGTGCTCGATGCCACCGGTGCGGCGTATGCGGGAGGAAACGTACTGGGCGCAGGACAAAGCGAGGATTTCGGTTTCCTGAAGATCGGCGCTGACGGTACGCCGGCGGTCGATTTCGGATTCGACGCCAACGGTGTTGTCGCGCTGCCGATCGACGCGGGCACATCGAAAACCGAACACTTGCAAGCCGTCGCGCGGCAACGCAGCGGGAAGATCGTCGCAGCGGGATACGCGGACGAACACATATCGCCGTTGCTCAAACAGCTCGCGGTCGTGCGTATCGACAGCAGCGGCCAGCTCGACGCCGCGTTTGGCACTGGCGCCGGCCGGTCCATCATTCCACTTTCCACGCCTGGCGCGCCCTCCGCCGTCTATGGGACGCGCGTCGCTCTCGCGCTCGACGTATCGGACAAACCCACCGTGGCCGTCGCTTACGGCGACGACTTCTCCAGCGACTCGATAAAAATCTTCAAGTTTTACGAAGATCAGGTTTTTCTCGGGACGTTTGAGCCTGAATGAGTTTCGTCAAAAATGTTTCACGTATCGTGCCCCGGTGTGATACGTCGCGTCGGATGCTGGGGTAGAGAGGTCGTGCAAAGCCCCTGAGGTTTACGATACACAACTTCGCCGACGTGAATTATTCCACGTCCGTCGGCACGTCCTCTTGCCTGCCTACACGCAATCACATGGTGTTTTGACGAACGCGTTTGGGCGGGCGATGCCCGCATCAGACGGCGACGCGATTTCACGGCGTACCCCATCAACGTCGGCGTGCGAACTAATTTGACCCAGTTGGCTTTAGTGGCGGCTGATGCTTCGTCGTAATTGTCCTAGCCAGAAGCCGTTTGCCGTATCGCTCTTTGCGATCTTGCTCGCTTTCCTCTAGTGGTTGCGTTTTGCTCCAAAAGATTTGGATACGTGTCCAACCCGCAAGTCGTAGCGGAAAATGGGAGAGTATTATGACGATTTCTGAATCTGCGGCACCCCCATTCGTGATGAAGAAACCTTCAGTGGAACTTCCCCTGCTGAAGTACTTAGTGGCCGCACGGCGATCGCACCTAATATCTCTTCTGGGTGTCCTTGTTGTCGTCATGGCCACGACCAGCCAAGCAGCCACATTCTGCGTCACAGACGGCACCGATCTGGATGCAGCGTTGCAAGCGGCGGAGTCCAACGGCGAAGACGATGTTGTGAAACTTGTCAGCGGGAGCTTCACACCTGTATCCCCTTCTTTGTTCTACTTTGCGGAGGCTGGGCATTCAGTGGTGATTGAGGGCGGCTATGACCTCGGCTGCGCACAGCGCGACGACGATGCCAGTGTCACGGCGATCGATGGCGGAGGGATGCGGACGCTACTACGCATTGATGCCTTTCCAGGGTCAGGAGACATCACTGTGCGCAACCTAACGCTGCGAGATGGGCTTTCTGTTGGTGGTCAATCCGCAGTTCAATTGCTTGGGGCCGGAACAAACACTGTGACCCTGGAGAGCGCAATTCTACGCAGTAACGTAGGGGCCGTGTTCCAATCCCAATACTATTTCCCTGCCGTTTGGCTGGCTGCCGACCAAGGGAATATTGTCGTGCGCAACGTGCTGTTTGCAAATAACGATGCGGCATCAGGAATCGCGCCAGTTTGGCTTCTAAGCAGTCAGGGCGGAAACGTGACCTTCAATAACAACACAGTCGTCGCTAATGGAGCCACATCGGGCGTCGAAGCAACCGAATTCGACTTTTACTCTGGAGGTACCCTATCGCTTGCGAACAACATATTGTGGGGAAACGTTAGTGGCGATATTCGAGAAGCGGGGAACGGCGAGAGCATTGAGCTTGATCACAATGATATCGGCGTGCGTACGATGGACACGCCGACTCTTGAATTTGGGACGCTGAATACCGATCCAAAATTTGTATCTCCATCGGATTATCGCCTGGATCCCAATTCACCTTTGCGCGATGCTGGCGATTCCACAGCATTCGGCGGCGTTGGCCTGTTGGACATCGCTGGAATGCCGCGTATTGTGCTGAAGTCAATCGATATTGGTGCCTACGAAGTCAAAGATGATACGGTTTTTCACGATAGTTTCGAGTAGTCGTGCGACAGCGAACGAAGGCGGAGCACCGCAGAATCCGTTTGACTCCCGCACGCCTCTGCGTCGGCACAAGAAGTTCGCGAAGCTCGCCACGAGCGCGGGGGGGGCTTCCGTGCCGGAATGGCTCCAAGGCGTGGTGTGACTGCGTGATCGAGGCATCGGAGAGGAGCCCGGAATACTTCGGCGCGCGATGACCGCCTCGGATTGTCGGAGCCAAAGCCTGTTAGAAAGAGACGCACAGCGACTAAATCGAGTCCCCTTTGGGCGGATATTCGAGCGTCGGTGCACCGCCGTAGAAGACGGTCGCAACCGAGTTCCAGGCATAGACCTTGAGCGCTCACAGGCGCGTGGTTCCTGTAAGGCCTACACCTCAAATTCGGTAGCATAGACCAACGCTTGGAGGTTGAGCACGTGGGCTTCAATCTGTGACGTCGACCCAAATACTATGACGAGCCTACGCGGCCGGCTATTCGTTCTTTTGCTACGGCACCGTCATCTACTGCGCGGTAAGCTGCTCCGTGAACGGATTGACAAGAACATATCAATCACGCAGCTTCGCAATCGAACGGAGCGATCCGCTCAACGCCGTTTCGGAAAGCTTCCGCCCGGACTGAATGCGACGCCAGTGACTATTGGAAGTTTGCACGCAGAATGGATTCGCTCGTCGGAAGCGCCTGTGGGTTCCGTGCTGCTTTACTTCCATGGCGGCGGCTATGTGATGGGTTCGTGTGCCTCGCATCGCGCCGTTGCGGCAAAGTTTGCTGAGGGCAGTGGCGTAAACGTGTTGCTCTTCGAGTACCGGCTCGCGCCAGAACATCCATTCCCCGCTGCGTTAGAGGACGCGCTATCGGTGTATGCATGGTTGCTGGCAAGGTGTTTTACGCCGGAGCGCATCGCTTTTGTCGGTGATTCGGCCGGCGGTGGATTGGCACTCGCTACGCTGTTGTCACTGCGTGACACAGATAAGCCACTGCCCGCCGCAGCAGCAGTGCTCTCGCCGTGGACCGATCTGACCTGCTCGACAAAGTCCTACGAGCGCCGCGATCCTGTTGCCCCCGATGGATCGTGGCAGACATTTGCGAAGCTCTATGCAGCCGAGCAAGATCCCACGCAGCCGTTGATTTCACCGTTGTTTGGCGAGCTTGAGGGGCTACCGCCGCTGCTCATCTTCGCGGGGGCAGATGAAGTGACGTGCGACGACGCGCGGTCGTTTGCGCAGAAAGCGCGGGCTGTCGGGGTGGATGTCGGGCTGCGCATCGCGCCAGGAATGGTGCACTGCTACCCGGTATTCTCGCCACTATTTCCTGAGGCGCGCGAGGCGATGAACGAAATCTGCGCCTTTCTAAGCGAACATGTGGCTCGTTAGGCCGAAGCTTCCGTTCGATCAATGCCCGCCGTCATTTAGACCGACTCAGGATAGGACGAACTGGCACCCACCCGAATGTGCGACACTCGAAATACGGTTGGCGTTGCGACGTTTCCACCGCGGCTCAATCTAAAATGCGATCGCTCGAGATGGGCGCAAACGGGCGTTTCGTTGCGAGCTTTGGACGGCGGTATTCCGGTGCCTGGGCCGAGCACGGCTGTATCCTGCGCCTCAGCGGCTTCCATGCACAAGCGTCTCGGCCAGATGGCGCACCGTCGACGACTTCGCGTAGTTGGCGCGCACGATGGCGATTGCGGTAGCCGAATCGTTGTCCGCCGGCAAGCCTGCGCGCTGCCGCACCGCGGCTTCGCGCAGCCGAGATTCGGCAGCGAGCGGATGCTCGGCGCCGACCGCTAGCGCGAGCTGTTTGGACGTGTCGGCCAAAAGTGCCAGCGCTTGCGAGGCGCGCCCTTGCGCCTCGGCGATCTCGGCCGACGTGAACGCGGCTTTGGCGACGAGCCGTTCGCTCAGGAAGCTGAGGCCGTGGCTCGGAAACTCGGGTACTTGATCGAGCGCCTGCGCGGCGCCTGCGGCATCCTTGTGCAGCCAGCGCAAGCGTCCTAGCGCGGTCAGCGCCGCAGCTTCGGGAAAACTGCGATAGCCGTACTTGCGTTGATACAGGGCAATCGCGTCCTGCAACACGTTTTCGTCGGCTTGCGTTCCCTCGCCGCGGTCGGCATCTGCGATGGCGACGGCAGCTGTCAATTCCAGCCGGGCATCCGACGGCGCGAGCGTCGCAATCCGTTGCTGTAATTCGCGCCGCAGCGCGATAGAACGCGCCTCGTCGCCGAGATCGACGTAAAACTGCAGCACGTACGCGGCGTCGGTCATCCAGTGCATACCCGGACCGGGCTCGAATGCGGCGATCGCATCGAGCGAATCGCCGAGCGACGCATCCGCACGACCGTACTGTCCGCGGAAGCGGTACAACTCGCCGAGATCGAACAAATCCGCATGGCGGCGGTAACTCTTGAACGAGCCTTTCCAGGCAGGCATGTTCTCCAAATCGTGCAGATAGAACTGCTGCGCCTGATCGTAGTCGCCGTTCAAGACGCGGGTGCGGTTGAGTTGCAGCGCCTCGGCGATTGTGCGCGGGTCGTCCGGCCCATACACCCGTTGCATATCGCTTAGCAAAGCTTCCGAGCGCGGCCGGGCCAAATCCATCTGCCATTGGTTGCGCAGGTTGTTCAGTGTCAGGTAGCGCGCGTTCAGCATCTCCGGGCTGTCCGTCCGATAGTGCTGTGCTCCGATCGCCAGCGCCTCCGTCAATGCGCTCTGTCCTTTGGCGTAATCGCCCGAGCGGGTGAAATAGTCGCCGAAGGCCAGCAACGCGCGAAAGCGCTCGCGCGTCAGACCGGGTGTGGCGCTTCGAAGCAGCCTGCTGGCCTCGGCTTCGGTGCGTTTGGCGGCGTCCAGATCACCGGCATCGAGACAGATGAGTGCACGCAACGCTTCGAGCTCGGCCAGTGGCATCAGCGCGTCCGGATCGCGCACGCTGTTCAAGTCCGCAATCGCCTCGTCGATCAGCACGATGGCTTGCGCGCGCCGTGCGACCGCCAGATTTGCTCTGGCCAGGGTCAGCAATATCGCCGCCTGCGCCCGGCGCGAGCGTTTGTCGTCGCCAAGCCGGGCATGGGCGTAGTCGAGCATGGTCGCAATCGGGTCCTGCTCGGCACTTGTTGACGGAAGATCGGTGAAGAAATCGAGGAAGAACGTGCCGGTTTCACGCCGGACTTCTTCTTCGTTTTGAACGGCGCTCTGCAACTCGGAAACGCGCGTCATGACGTTCGTTGCGACCACCGCCCCCAACGCGAGCACGACCGCGGCGGCGCTGAGCGAGCGCGCGTGCCGCGCCACGAACCGCCACGTGAAATACGCCACACCTGCCCGTTTCGCACTGACCGGACGCCCGTCGAGATAGGCTTGCAGGTCCTTGATCATCGCATCCACGGTCGGATAGCGGTGATCCTGTGCTTTCGCCAGTGCCTTGCGCAGGATGGCGTCGAGATCGGATGAAAGATGCTGCGCCATGCGCCGCGCGCCAGCATAGTCGCGGTGTGTCTCGCCGAACGCCTTGCGCAGCAAGACGGGATCCTCTTCCTGCACCGCGCGCCGCCATGCCAGCGCGTCGCTCGGGTCCGTGCGATAGGGCATGCAGCCCGCGAGCACGCGATAGCACAGCATGCCGAACTGGTAGATGTCCGTCGCTACCGTGGTTGACGCGGCGTCCGGGCGGAACTGTTCCGGCGCGGCGTAGGCCAGCGTCATCGGCAGGCAGCCGGTCTCGGTAGCGTCGGAATTGTAGCGGCGCGAGGCAAGCGGTTTCGCCAAGCCGAAATCCACCAGTTTGACAGCACCGCCGCGACCGATCAGCACGTTCTGCGGCTTGATATCGCGATGCACGATCAAATTCGCATGCGCATAGGCGAGCGCCGAGGCGACTTGCAGCAGCAACTCGACGCGCGCCCTGACTGGCAGTGCGTGCGCGGAACAATACTCGACGATATCGCTGCCCTCGATGTATTCCATCGTGTAGAACAGGTCGTCGTCCGCTGTACGGCCGACTTCGAACAGCGTCGCGATGCACGGGTGCTGCAACTCCGCCAGGATATGCCGCTCGCGCAGGAAGCGAATGCGGTTCGAAGGTTCCAGCAGCGATTTGCGCACGATTTTTAGTGCGACCTGTTCGCGCCCCTGACCGCGCACGCTTTTGGCGAGATAAACCGCGCCCATACCGCCGACCCCGAGCAGGCGCTCCAGACGGTATCTGCCGGCACGTTGACCGACACGGGATTCCTCCGGCTCGAAACCGCTCTCCACGGTCGGTTCGAGCAATTTCGCCGCGATACCCGGACCGGTCGGCGACGTCGTCTCCGTGGTCACCGTGTCGGACAGCAGCGCGCGCAGCTCTTCAGCTGCCGAGCGGTCCTCCAGCGTATCGAGCCACGCCTCGCGCTCGGCGCTTTCGAGTTCCAGCGCGGTTTCGAGCAGCGGACGCAGACGGGCCCAGTCCCCCGCGATCTCCCTCATGGCAAGTCCCAGCAAACGGCCGATCGTCAAATACTATGCAAATTTCGGACCCGCTTATTCTCCTCTTGGTTCTGAGAGGCCTAGCAAAGTCGGGCGACGCAGTTTCCGGTCGTTTGGGGCGGGCAGGCGATATCAGTTCGACGATAGGCGACGTGCGCAGCATACCGCGCCAGGACCGCCGAGTGCGTGGCGCGAGAGCCAGACCGGCGGCGTCTGGCCGGAATCGAGTCAGGCGGGTAGACCGAAATGTCGCCGATCCCGGCAAAGTGATCCCCTCGCCGAACAGTCCTCACCACTCCAGGCCGTCGGCGAAAATCACATCGTCGGGATTCGGAACGCAATTGTGCGTGACGGCGTCGTAAGCGTACACGGTGCCGATGGGCATGACTTCGAAATCGCCGAGCGCCACGCCGAACAGCGTGTGCGTATCCAGATTGATATCGGCATCGAACCAGCTGTGGCTGGTGAACATGCCGTCGTCGAGCGTCAATGGGACGTTGCCGCCGTCCGACAAAAACATGCCATACGTCTTGAGTGTGTTCAAGATGACCTGCGCGGCCGCGTTGTATGCGCCGACGTTGAAGCTCGGACGCAGCCTCAGGCGGGCACCATAAGGAATTCCGTTGGACGGGCCCGAACCGCTTCTGACGCCGTCGTGCGTCGCCGGATGCACGTAGACGCCTGGGCGGATGCGCGAATTGGGTAGCGTGAAGCGCAGCGCATGCCCCAACACGCCATTGCCGCCGTTGGCGGGAATCGCGTTCCACACATCGTTCGGCGTGGCGAGCAAGGGCGTGATCGGGAAGCCAGCCGCATCTGCACTTGTGCAACGATCGCCGCGACCGTTCGGCGGATAGACGAGATTCAGATGCCATTTGACCACGCACAACGCGTTCACGCCGTTCGCGTCGACGAACGTCTGGTAAGACTCGTAGAGCGTGCTGCCGTGCACGATGGTGAGATGGCAGTCGTTGTTCAAGTTGCAGCTGTAATTCGAAGATCCTTCGATCGCGCCGACCAAGGGCAACGGCACCGCGTAGCCGGTATCGCAATCGCTGTAGTAGCCTGGTTCCTTGACGAATGCGGGCTGCGTGAATCCTGCCCATGACGTGTAGATCGTATGGAAGGAGAAGTCGATCTGGAACGCGGTAGCGCCGGTGCCCCAACCGACGCTGCTGGCGATCATGGTCGCCGAGTTGGCGTCCGCGGAATCCGCGGTGATGTCCTGGTTCCAGATCGCGCTGGGCGGAAAGCGCGGCGGCGCACGAGTCGGTGGCGGCGCTGCCAGCGCAGATACGTACACCAACAGGGCGGGCAGGGCCAGCGCTATCTTCTGGAACCAACGTACCTCACGCATCGCAATCTCCCTCGTGACCTCGTTGTCAAATTCGTGTGCCGGTCGGCGTCAATCGCAAATTCCGGCACGTGCTGTACCAGGCGTTCCCTGTCGTCTTTCCTGCGGGGCCGGGCGGCGTGTCTCCCCAGGTATTACGAAACGGCCGTGCAATGCGGACAGGGGACCTCGCGCCGGCCGAATGGGACCGCTGGTTTACGAGCAGCGGCGTACGGTCTGTCCAAAACCCTGCGCGAAGCCGTAATACGCACCGGTTTGCCAAAAGCGGAGCGTGTGCGATGCGACAATGGGTATTCGTGGCTACGGTTGTCGTAGCCGCGGGGGGATTCGTGCCGACGGTTTGCAGGAGCGCGGTGCCGTCATGGACCTTGGTAGCCGACGCAGGCAACGGCCTGCCCTCGCTACCGACAGGTCTCGGCCGTACGCACCTCGCCAGCGATGGCGCGAACCTGTACGTGACCTGGGAAAACAGCTTTCATCTGTATCCCGAAGCCGTGGCACAGGTATGGAAAGCGCCGCTTGCGACGATGCAGTTCGTGCGCATGCCGTCGGCCGGGCAAGCGCTGGCGGTGATCAATGGATTTGCCAAATCCGCCGACGGCACGATGGTCGCCGGCGGTCGCAATGCTCAGTCGGGCGCAAACAACAGCACATTGCCGGCGCTCGAGTATTTCGACACGCAGCGCCAGGTCTGGGTACCGAGTGCGCTCTCCGGCGCGGCGGGCTGGCCGACGCCGTTCATGCTGTCCATGACGTCCGCGCCGAATGGCGATGTCTGGGCGGGTGCGAAATGGAGCGGGCTCTATTACTCGAAAGACAACGGCCGCACGTTTGCATTTGTCGATCGCGACAACGGTGCGCAGCCGGCGCCGAATCTCAATGCGACCGGGTGGGTCGGCGACCTGATGTTCCTCGGCAACCGTCTGTATACCGGCAGCGAGGCGACCGGCTTGGTGTATTCCGATACCCCGGAACTCTCGCAAACCTGGCTCAGCGCCGATCCGAATTTCCGCAAGGCCACCCAGTCGACGCCCACCGTGACGACACCCGGACTCGAAGTGGGCGACCTGGGCAACATCAATGCGCTCGGTGCCGCACGGGACGGTAGCTTGATCGTGGTCGGGTTCCTGAGCGGCGCTTCCTATCTGCCGGGTAGCGTCTGGCACTTCGACCCGCAGAAGTTGAGCACGAGCCTGGCCGCCAATATCCCCACGAACGAGTTCGCGTTTCAGGGCAACGGCATGAGCCACGTGCAGACGCTGCCGAACGGAGAAATGGTGCTTTGCGGGTATCATTTTCCGGACGTCACGCACACGGATCCCGGCACCGTGGACGACACGGGCGGCTGCTACCGGTCGGTCGACAACGGTGCGAGCTGGAGCGTGTTCAATCAGGGTCTGGCGTATACCGACTTCGGTCCAATCAGTCCCGACGGCGTTCCGTTCGAGACAAACGGCTCCGCCGGCGGCCTGGCCCTGGTCGGTAGCGACCTGTATCTCGCGCTGGCCAACGGACGCGTCTATCGGTACCGTACCGACCACATATTCGCCGATACATTCGAATAGCGGTGCAGCGCATGGCCATTCACGCTCACCTGATCGGCCATCGCGACGCCGGTCGCTTCGCGAGCCGCGGCCGGGGTACGCACGCGATAAGCCCTGCCGCGCAAGCCTCGAACGCGATCGCCGCGGCGGTTGCCGCCGTTCTCTGCCTCGCGAGCGCTGCCCCGGTACGGGCCGGTTCGCTGCGCCTGCTGTCCAACGCGCCGGAACATTACGATTTCGTCGAAATTCCCAGATTGCCGAAAGCATTCGGCAGCGGCGAATTCACATTCGAAATCAGCGTCAAGCTCGACACGCGCTTCGCCGTGGGACCCGTCATGCGCGGCACCAAGGCGCAACTTCTGAATTGGTCCAATATCGATATCGAACCCTATAGCGAAGATGGCTGGTGGCTCGCCGGCAACTGGCTGCTGGATGGATTGACCCGGCCGAACGGCTTCGGCCCGAAGGACACGCGCGAGGGAAGTTTCGGTTTGCAGATCTATGGGGGCGGGCGGCTGCGCTGGCTGTTCTCCGACGGCTCAGCCGATGCGCTGAAAGGCAAACTGTGGGCGGTGGAAGCATACCCCGCCACCACGGCGCCGAGCCTGCTCGACGACCAATGGCATCGCGTCGCGTGTGTGCGGCGCTGGCGCGGCGACAGCGCGGCCACGCTGGAGCTGTGGATCGACGGCACGCGCATTTCAACGCAGGACATACCGCTGCGCCGGGACATGCGCGTGTACTGGGATCATCTGCCGCACGCGCGCAACCCGGCGGAACTGCACGGCTGGAGCCTCGGTAGCGAAGTGATGACAGCATGGAACTTCTTCTTCACGCAGTACGAAGACTATAAAGGTCTGGTGGACGAAATCGGATTCTGGTCGCGCGCCGCGTCGGAGGACGAACTTCGTGCGGGCATCACGGCGCGCCTGGCACCCTCGCCGCGTGGACTGGAAGCGCACGTGAGTTTCGACGAGGGCAGCGGAAACCGCATCCGCGATCGCATCGACAGGTCGGATGTCTGGATGCTGCACCGCGAACAAAACAATTCGTGGTCGACCGAGGATGCGCCTTAGCGCGTCGCATAGAACGATCGCGACGCAGCGCGACCGAAAACGACCGAGCACCGACGCAGCCAACACTCCCGCGGGGCGTGGAAGTGTCCCTGTGGCTTGCGCCGGTACCCGGCAGGCCGCCGATCCCGGTGGCCTGCCCTTTCATACGTAAAATGCGCCCGAAACGGGCGCGGACATTCCATGCAACAACTTCTGGACCTAACGACAGGCGCCGTCGAACCGGGAAACGAATATTTGGTCAAGCTTTTCATTGGACTGTAATTCGAACGCACCGATATCCGGCGCCAAACCCGCCGACCTGCCGAAAGGGGATTCGCGCTGGTCCGCGGTAAGATTGTTCGCGATCCCGTGATCAATCGCCGGGCTACCGGGCAGCAGCGCCAATGTCGGCGTGGGTCCGCCGTTCATCGCCAACGTGCCGAGGCGGGGACAGCTCGAGAGTGTGTCCTGCGGCAGCGGCGTGGACGAGAAGCCGATCAGGTTGTTGGAGCCGCCGACGGTTCCGCCGGAACTCGGCGCATAGAACTGGTATTCACTGCCGATGTATGCACTGTTGTTCGAGATGATGGAACTCGACAGGGTCGTGGTCCCGCCGCTTGACAGTCCGGTCGGTGCATTGGCTCTGGAATACCGCACATCGTTGTTGGCGATCGTGGAGTTGTAGACGGCGGTTGCGCCATAGGAGCCGACAGTCCCGGAGCCGCCGCTACGGTTGCCGGTGATCGTGCTGTTCAGAAGTGTGAGCGACGTGGGCGTCGCCGGCGAACTGCTGGTGACGACGAGCGCGCTGTTGCGGTCCGACGAATTGTTAGCGATCGTCGAGTACTTGATTATCGCGTTGCCGTCGGTGACATAAGCTCCCGCGCCTTTAGACGCAGCGATATAGATCGACACGTTGCCGGAAATAACGCTGTCGCCCGCGAACAATCCCTTGCTGAAAAGACCTACGCCGCTGACGCTTTTCGCTCCCTCCGCAACGTTACCGCTGACCTTGCTGTCGATCAGGCTTATGCTGCCGGCCTGGATGCCAACGCCGTGGACAGCCTGGTTGGAGCGAGCATAGACGACGTTTTCCGAGATTTCGCTGCTTTGCAGGGTCACGTTGCCGACCGCAGTGATGCCGGCGGCCTGCGACACGGCCCCGAAATACTGGGGCTGATGAATGGAGCAGTCTATTACTTTGGATGACGAAAGCGTGACGCTGCCGGCAGACTCAATGCAGCTGTAGTACTGATTGGTGCCTGACGCGCCCGTAACGGTCAGGCCGCTGAACGTCACCGTCCCTGTCGAAAAATCGCTGAACGCGACACCTCGGGCGGAGGCAATGACGACAGCATCGGCGGTCGCTCCGCCACGAATGGTCAGGTTATTGATGCTGGACGGAATCGATACGGGTCCGACGAGCGCGAGACTGGAACACTGGTGAATATCTACGACATCGCCGCTCTGGGCTCGCGTGAGGACATGCCGCAGCGTGTTGTCCGACGGTACCGTGCTATCGGTACAGACGTCCACCGGCAGCGTAATTGCCGACGCCGACTGGCACGCCAGTGCAGCGGCAATCAGGGCGGAAAGGGAAAGGACGCGCATTTACAGGTCTCCATTTTTATCGAAGCAAGTGATACGCAAAGAAGCGCGATCAGCGGACAAGGTCGCGTCAGGGACTCCACGAATTGGCGAGACGAACGCCGTGGACGCGGCGGAGCGTGCCCGACACCGACATCGCGGGCGCGAAGGGGCCAATAACAGAGGCCTCCCCAAAGCTCATGTCCGGTCAGCGTTCCGTTTGCCGTAAGCACATGCACAGATGACGACTACAGACGTAGTCACGGGCATGCCGATGCACATCAGCGAAGCCGAGAGGTTGGTAATGGACGTGCTCTGGCGCCGGCATCCTTTGTCGGCCGATGATGTCATTCGCGAACTCGCCACCGTGGCACGGTGGCGAGCTACAACCGTCAAGACGCTTCTCGCCCGGCTATCGGCAAAGGGCGCGATCGCGTCGGTGCGCGACGGACGTCGCTACCTCTACCACCCTCTGCTGAAGCGCGAAGATTATCTGTTCGGCGCCAGCAAGGGCTTGCTCGACCGTCTGTTCGGCGGGCGCATTGCGCCGCTGGTTGCGCAATTTTCGCAGCGCCAGCCCTTGAACCGGGACGACCTGGCAGAGCTTGAGCGCCTGATCGAGCGACTCCGGCATGACGCATGAAATCCTTCGAACGTTGATCACGACGTCCGTCGCGCTCACGCTCTCGGTCTCGACAGTGGTGTTGCTGAGCAAGTCCTTCCGTGCAGGATTCGGCGCGCAAATCGCCTATGCACTCTGGATCGTTGTGCCGATATCACTGGTGATCGCTTTGCTGCCGGCGCCTATGCGGCCACTCACGACTCGAGTATCCGCACCTGCCTTCGACGGCATGCGCGCGTCCGCATCCAGTCACGAGCACGCGCCGCCCTCAATCGACCTTCAGGCGTACAGCATACTGGTGTGGATCGGAGGAGTGTTCTTGTCAATCGCGCTACTCGCGCGGCAGCAGCGTCGGTTCGTGCGTGCACTGGGCTTCTTGCGACACGAGGCGGACGGCACGCTGCGTTCCGAAACCGGCGTCGGTTGCCCAGCGTTGCTCGGCCTGTTTCGGCCCGTGATCGTGCTGCCGGCCGACTTTGAGCGGCAGTACACGGGCGACGAACGTGACCTGATACTTGCGCACGAAACCGTGCACCTCCGGCGCGGTGATGTTCATGCCAACGCGCTCGTCGCGGCTGCGCGCTGTGTCTTCTGGTTCCACCCGCTGGTTCATATTGCCGCGCAGCGATTCCACATCGATCAGGAAATGGCCTGCGACGCGGGCGTGATCGCGCAATTCCCCACCCGGCGTCAGGCCTACGCACGGGCGATGTTGAGGGCCCAACGCGTCGAAAACTACGCGTTGCTCGGCTGCCAATGGCCATCCCATCCCATCAAGGAGCGAATCACGATGTTGCAATATCCGTTACCCACTCGGCGGAGCAAAGCCTGCGGTGTCGTTCTTGCGGCCGTGTTGCTTTCCGCCGCGAGCTACGCGGCGTGGGCAGTGCAGCCAGGACGTGCCGCACCTGTCGACGATGACTGGCGCACAAAACTCGACAACTTTGCACCCAAAGGCGTGTCCGTCGACGCCGTGCACATGGACGGTGTCCTTCTGAAAATCACCGGCGATGCCACAAGCTCCGACAAGATCGCGCGCTTCGTGCATGACCTCGCCGAGTCGCCCCGGCTAAGCAACGTCGATCTGAAATCGGTCACGGAAGCAGACGGCCGGTTCCACTACGAGATCTCCGCCTCGCGCCTTCAAGGTGAGGCGAAGCTCAGCGACAAAAACGCCGCAGGTATCGGTGAGGCACTGAAGGGTACACTCCAGCATCTGGCTCCGTCTGGAGTCATCGTCACGAACGTATCGGTGGCGAGCGATGGCAAGATCCAGGTCGCCGGCACTGCCGACAGCGCGCAAACAGTCGATGCATTCACGGCAAAGATCGAACAGATCAAAATCTTCGATGCCGCCAGTCATGTCTCCACTGCGCCCGGCCAAAAACAATCTGTTGCGTTTGAGCTGGGGAGTTGGATCAGAATCGTCAACGCCGGCCTTTAAGTGAACGCTTCCGACGCCGGCGGGTTGTCACGGCCGGCGTCGTTAGGAGCGACGCCGCCTCCGCAGCGTGGCCGGCTTACGCCACTGCGGCGCGCTGCGAGGCCACATCCTGCCACGCAATTTGAATAGCGCCTTAACGCGGCCTTCGAAGCGCGCGTCCAACACCAAGCCGCTTCTCGTACTTGTACCTGGCAGATGACGCCATCCATCCAAGACATCAAGGACACGCGATGTTGAATGGATCAAGCCGGTCGCAGAAGCTTCTACCAATTGCAGCGGCGGTTCTGGCCCTGTTCGGATACACCCAAGAATCGTCGGCAGCCACGTTGATTGTGACTGAATGTGGCGACAGCGGCGGCCCCGGCACATTGCGTTCCACGGTCGCAGCAGCAACAAGGCTCAATGACACCATCGACATTCCTGCAACGGTATGCAGCAAGATCACGCTCGCGAACCCGATCGTGGTTACGCAGGACTCGCTCACGATCAATGGACCGGGCGCCGATAAGTTGACCATTTCCGGCGGTGCCGACGCCAACCCACCGCTCTACCACCAGATCTTCTTTCACAATGGCAGCGGCACGTTG
>Ga0068856_100001543_pt1 | contig 24133 bp, 16 predicted proteins | sample KBSCornC62_FD_66595 | JGI IMG/M metagenome (GOLD analysis project Ga0068856, IMG submission 66595) | Corn rhizosphere microbial communities from Kellogg Biological Station, Michigan, USA - KBS Corn C6-2 | ecosystem: Host-associated > Plants > Roots > Rhizosphere > Soil ... | reverse complement strand
CCGAATGCCATGTGTTCCGGCTGCTGCGTGGTTATCGTGGTGCTCTGGTTGTTGTTGTCGTCATACGAGAAACCGTAGGCCAACCCGCTCACCGAGTGCTGATGCCAGAACCACGCATAGAAGTTCGCCGGTGACGAAAATGGATAGTACGCCGAGGCATTCGCCCAGTTCGCCGTGTTCAACAGCACGCCACGATGGGTCGCCGCGCAGATCTGGTTTTCCAGCTGCAGCTGGATGGCGTTTTCATCCTGCTGCAGCGGTGAATTGCCCGCGACGCCGGAAGCCATCGTGCCTGCGCATAGCAAAATGTCCTGCGTCGATGGTTGTTGCACTACGAAGGTTTCGCCGACGTTGGCGGCGGCCGGATTGACCTCGGTAAAGGTCAAGGTCGAGCCAGAAGCCTTGCCGCTGAACTGGCGGCCGTTGACGGTGATGATCACCGGCGAACTCCCGTACTGCGACCACGCGCTGGCGATGTAGCTGTCGAAGTAATTGCCGTTGGCACCACCTGCGTTGAATGTGGTTTCCGCAGGCGACAGGATGCGCAAGCTGGTCGGCGTCGGTGTGTGGAAAGCGGCCGGCGTCTGGCTGATGTATTCCTGGTCAAGGTCAAGGTCGATTCGTTGATGCCCACCTGCATGTGGTAGGTCTCGTTGGCGCCCCACACGTCCAGCAGCAGCGGCAAGCCGAACTGGTTCACCTGGGTGGTGTTGATGAAGATGCCACCGTCGCTGGCGTAGTTGAACTCATACCAATCGTAGTGAACGTTGATGTTCGGATCGGTGTTGTTCTGCGGATTCGGCCCGGCGTAGCCGTTATTACCACCGTTTGCGCCGGCCATGATCGGCATGTACAGCGGGCTGCCTTCGGAGATATAGATGCGGCCGGAGGTGATCGGCGGCAGCTTGAGCTGATGATTGGCCTGCGCCAGCGTGAAGGCGTAGTTGGGATACGTCTGTCCATTCGGCCCAACCAATGCATTGACAGCGGTGTTGTCCGCGACCTTGGCCGCCGTGATGGTGCCGTCGTAGTTGACCCACGACAGCGCGCCGGTTGCTGGATCATTGCCGAGAATCTCGACATAGATCTGGCTGTCGGCCCATGCGCCATGGGTGTTGTTGTTGAGGTCGGTAACGATGTACCCCGGCACGACGGTGTAGCTGGGTGCCAGGTTGACGCTCAACGACGCTGTCGACGATGTCACCGAACCCGTGGCGTTGGTCACTTTCACCATAAAGCTGGCGGTATTGTCCGCATACGTGGTGCCCGGCGTGGTGTAACTCGCGCTGGTGGCGCCTGGGATGGCGGTGTTGTTCTTGTACCACTGGTAAGCCAGCGTACCGCCGCTTGCCGACACCGAGAACGTGGCCGTGCGTCCGATCGTCACGGCTTGATTGACAGGCGATGCGCTGATGACTGGCGTGAATACCGTGACCGTTGCCAAGGTGGTTGCCGTGGCGGAATCCGCCGGGGACGCACCGGCTGCATTGACCGCGTCGACGGCGTAGCTGTACGTAGTCGACGCCGCCAAACCGGTGTCGCGGTAAGTGGTAGCGGTCAAACCACTCGCGACGACCGTAGCATCGCGGGTGATTGTGTAGGTGACACCGGGTGTCGTCGATGCCGTCCAGCTCAAGTCGATCTCGCTGGACGACGCCGGCGTGGCTGTCAGGTTCGTCGGCGCCAGCGGGATCGCCTGCGTACTGGCGCTGGCTTGCGCAGCCGGCGCGGAGGTGCCGGTCGCGTTGGATGCCTCGACCACGTAGTAGTAAGTGGTGTTGTTCGCAAGCCCGGTATCCGAATAGCTGGTGCCGGTGGCGGTGGCGATCAAGTTGGCGCTCGATGGCGTAAAGCCGGCGTTGGTGCTGCGGAAGATGTCGTAGACCACGCCCGCCGCCGACGAGCCCGTCCAGCTGAGATTGATCTGGCTGGTAGATACTGCTGTCGCCGTGACGCCGCCCGGCGCACCGGGCGGCGGAGCGATCACTTCGATGCCGTTGATCTCGGCATTGTCCGTGACGGTGGTGAACTGCAGCACGATCTGACCTTGTGCATTCGCCGTGGCCGTGAAGGGTTCGACCACTGCGATGTCTTGCCCGCCCGCGGTCGCGACAATGTCGAAGTTCTTCAACACCTGCGTGCCGTTGATGCTCACGTTGAACACGCGCTGGCCAGCCTTGGTCCAGTAGAACTCGGCGAAGTGCAAGCGCACGGTGTAGCTGGCGCCGGCGGTCAAGCCAGGCAACGTGTAGCTGAAGGTGTTGCCGACGCGCTGGTGCTGATAGACCGACTGCGGCGCAGGATTGGTCACACCGGAGAGATTGATGGTCGAACCCGTGCCGGATGCCGCGCCGCCGTTGAAATCTTCATCGGCAACGTAATCACCCGAGGCAGTACCACCGGCACTGATCGCCAGCACATCCGAACCGCAACCGGTCACGCAATCCACATTGAACGTGGTGGCAGTAGCCGTATTGGAAGACATCGACGCACCGACCGAATCCATCGCTACGACCGTGTAGGAGTACGTGGTCGACGAGGTCAAACCGCTGTCGCTATAGGTGCTGGCAGACAGGTTCTGCGCCACCGCCGTGCCGTTGCGGTACACCGCGTACGTCACGCCCGAGGTCTGCGAAGGCGTCCAGCTCAAGTTGATCTGGCTGGAAGAAGCCACCGTTGCCGACAAGTTCGACGGTGCATTGGGTGGCGTGTTGGTGGCCGTCGCGTTTTCGACTTCGATACCGCTGACTTCGGCGTTGTCCTTGACCGTGGTGAACTGAATCACGATCTGGCCTTGCGCATTCGCGGTGGCCGCGAATTGCTCGACCACGGCAACATCCTGCCCGCCGGCCGCCGCCAGCACATCGAAGTTGGTCAGCACCTGCGTACCATTGATGCTGACGTTGAACACGCGCTGCCCGGGCTGCGTCCAGTAGGTCTCGGCGAAATGCAGGCGCACCACGTAACTGGTACCTGCCGTCAGGCCCGGCAGCGTATAGCTGAAGTTGCCGAAGCGCTGATGCTGGTACACCGACTGCGGCGCAGGATTGCTCACGCCGTTGATGTTGACCGCCGCATTGCTGCCGGAAGCCGTGCCGCCGTTGAAATCTTCGTCAGCAGCGAAATAACCGGCGCCGGGGCCGCCTGCGCTGATCGCAATCGCATCCGGACTGGTGCAGTTGCTGGTGCAGGTGGAAACGGACGTCGTTGCGGTGGCGGTGTTGGAAGCTACCGAAGCGCCCGCCGCATCCGTGGCTTCGACGATGTAGTAGTAAGTCGCTGCCGCAGCCACGCTCCCATCCGCATAGGTGGTGCCTGATGTCGTGGCGATCTGGTTGGCAGCCAATGGCGTAAAGCCAGCGGTGGTACTGCGATACACGTTGTAGCTGACCGAGCAGGCACTACCCGCCGTGCTTGCGCCCCACGCCAGATTCACCTGGCTGGAGCCATTCACCGTGGCGGCCAACGCTCCCGGTGCGCTTGGCGCGACCGTGCAACTGTTCTGTTGCACGGCAAGCGTAGCGGCGTTGCTGTTGATGGTGCCGAACACGTCGCCCACCGCCGCACTGAACACCGCACCGTTGTCGCTGGCCACGGTCGCAGGCGTGGTGTAGCTGGCCGACGTCGCGCCGGCGATGGCGGTGCCATTCTTGGACCACTGGTAGCTCAAGGTGCCAAGACCAGTCGCGGTCACGCTGAAGGTGGCCGGCTGCCCAAGCGCCACGGCTTGATTGGCCGGCTGCGTGGTGATGGTGGGCGCTGCACCGGCATCCGTACCGGCGGCGCACAGCGTTGCACCCGGATAGTTGTTGGTGACCTGATACGCCGAGGTGCCGTCGAAATTCACCACGGCGGTCTTGCTGGAATCGTTCGGATCGACCGTCGACGTCCACGTGCTCCACGTGCCGGAGAACGCACAGGTGGCATTGTTCATGCCGCCGATGGTCTGCGCTTCCGATTGCGTCGGCACGCGCATGTTGATGCCCGCGCAATAGGTCTGCGCACTCACGCCGGTGAACTGCGAACCGGGCGTGGTATCCGTCTTCACGGTGCGCGTCCAGGTGAGGCCGGTGAGGTTGTCTTTCACCAGGCTGGCGTTGGATGCATTGACGGTATAGCGCTCCGATGCGCCGCCGCATTGCGGCACGTTGTAGACCTGAAACTCGTACACCGAATAACCGTACTGCGTAGCGCGCTGCGTGCCGTTTAAGCGTACATAGCGTGCCGCCACGGTCGGGAAGCTGAGCGTTTCCGTGCCGCCCGCGCCGTTGGTGGTGCTGTACGCGGTCTTCCAGGATGTCGGATCGTTGGGATCGCCGTTGCTGTAGAGAATCTGATACTGCGTGGCGTATGCGTTTTCCCAATTGATCACCACGGTATTGAACGGTTGCGCCGAACCCAGGTCGACCTGCAACCACGACGGATCAACCCCCGGCACGGCGGGTGTCGGCGGTGCACCGGCGGTAGCCGAACCCCAGCGCGAAGCAAGATTGCCGTCGACGGCGTTCTCCGCACCCAGGCAATTGATGCCCGAGTAGGCCGGCGTGGTCGTCGCATCGTTGCACGGGTTCTGCGAACTGCTGCTGGTGGCGAGCGCATTCAAGGCGAGGTTGACACCTGGCGGCGCCAGCGTGATGTTCGCCGCGTTGCTGATGGCAAGCGTGCCCGCAGCGTTGGTTGCAGTCACCGTGTACGCACCCACATTCGCAACGCTTACCGCGGGGATCGTGTACGTGAGCGTGCTCGACTGCTGCGTACCGCTGGTAAGAATGGTCGGCGAACCACCCGGCGGCGTGAACTGCCATTGATAGGTGTACGGCGCCGAACCGGCCACGACCGCCGTGAACTGCACCGGCTCATTTACCGGCACGATGGTGCTGGCCGGTTGCGTAGTAAAGGACACCGGCGTCGCCGCATCGATGCTCACCACCGCATTGGACGATTGCACTGAGCCGAGATCGTTGGTGACCACCACGTAGAACGTTTCGCTGCCCGCCACGGTAAAGATCGGCGTGGTGTAAGACGCGCTGTTGGCACCGGCAATCGCACCGGAACCCACCTGATACCACTGATAAGTAATAGCGGGCGAACCCGTTGCCGCAACCGTCAACGTGGCCGACTGGCCATCCACCACCGCTTGCGACGCCGGCTGTGTGGTAATCACCACGTTGGCCGGCGCATCGACGCTGAGCGTTACCGGCGTCGACGTCACCGTGCCGTTGCTGCTGGCAATCGTCACCGTGAATGTGTCGCCGTTGTCGGCGGCGGTCGTCGCGGGCGTGGTGTACGTCGCGCTGGTCGCACCCTTGATCGGGCCGTTCTTGTCGGACCACTGGTAGCTCAGCGTTCCCGAACCGGATGCCACGACGGTGAAAGTCGCCGGAAAACCGGAAGTGGTCGCTTCGTTCACCGGCGGCACGATGATCACCGGCGCCTGCGTTTGCGTCGGCGCAACCGGCGCGACCGACGCCAACGTCACGCTGCTGCTTTGCAAGCCCGGTGCGCTTGCCGTCACCGTCACCGTGCCGGGCGCAAACGTGCTGCGTAGTGCGATCTTCTGCAAGCCACCTTCGAAGTTCAGCTCCGGATCGCCGGGCGAATGGAAGAAGGCATACGGCACGCCCTGGATCACCGTGCTATGCGCTTGCGAATAGGCATCCTGGTAGTAGTTGGTCCACGACGGATCAGCCACCAACTGCTGCGTACCGCCCATGTACGTGGCCGGCCCCGTCACCGAAAACGTTACGTTGTCCGCCGCCGTGGGCACCAGATTCCCATTGGCATCTTCCACTTCGGCAACGACGAACGCTGCATCCGAACCGTTCGCCGTCCACTGGAACGCCGAGCCATCCGGCTTGGCCAGATCCGGCACCACACTCAACACGATCTTCGCTTCCGCACCGGCAGTCGTGCGCGCATCGCTCACGCCGGCTACCGCATTGCCGTTGGCATCCAGGCACTGCGCCGTCACCGTGCCCGGCGACCAATTCACCATCCAGTGCACCTGCCCCGGCATCACCGTGGTGTTCTGCGCCAGGTTCGCGCTGGAGTTGATGTTCCACGGATTGGGCACCTGGTCCGCCAGCAAGGCGCCGGTGACCGGATCGTTCGGCTGGCCATTGATCAGCAGGCGCACCGACGGGCAGTTGCTGAAGGCATTCTCTTGAATCGGCGTGCCCGCGGTGTACTCGTATGCGCGATTCCAGTGATGCGCCAGATGCACCACCGGCTGCACCGTGTACGGTATCCAGTTGGCCTGATAGATGTAGTAGAGCAAGCGCGGGAAGCGATTCGCGTCGGTATCGGAATAACCGAGCGAACGCACGAAGTTCACCATGTTGGGCTGGTTCTGGTACTCCGCCCACAAGCTCACTTCACCCGGCGATTCGGCAAAATACCACTGCGCCATGCCAAAGGCATTGGCTGCCCTGCCCTTGCGCCAGTCATCCAGATACGGCGCGGCAAAGGCCAGCTCATAGTCGTAAGCCAGGCCGCGACCGGTGCCCATGTTGTCCCAATACTCGGCGCCAAACGCCGGGTTGGTCGGGTTCTGCTGCTTGTTGCCGGCTTCGCAACCGGCGCCGTCGCACTCATCGATGTAACCAAACGACGGGCCGAAGGTGCGGTCGGCACTTTCGCGCGGGTTGATGTTGTCCCACGTTGTCTCGATGGTGCCCAGTTCGGTGGCAAGCGTCGTATTCATGCCGCCGTTGTCGCGTTCCCAATCGAGAATCGACGGATGACTGCGATCGCGAACGATCATGTCGCGATGCAGTTCCTGCTTCAGCTGCTGGTCGTCCGCGCTCGGATTGGAGCTGGCATTCCAGTAACCTTCGCCATCGCCGCTGGGCTGGTCGATCATGATGCCGTAGGCGTCGGCGGCAGCCACCAGCTCTTCGCTGCTGGTCGAATGGCCCGGGCGATAGACATTGCCGCCCTGCGCCGCAAGTTGCGCCATGTCGCGCCACACTTGTTCGTCCGGCACCGATGAGCCAAGCCCCGGATAGTCGTAGCGGCCCGAGCCGCCCCACATATACACGGCATGGCCATTGAAATACGGGAAGTTCGCATCCCAGGTGATCGTGCGAATACCGAGCGTGTCCTGCGTGGAATCGACCACCACGCCGTTGACGCTGACGATGTGATAGACCTTGTACAGATACGGCGAACCGCACAGCACCGCGGGCGTACCGCAGGTGGCGTTGTTCGGATACCACAAGGTGGGATTGGGTAGGGTGATCTTCTGATCGAACATCGGCGTGGCGCCGGACGGGAACGTGCTTGCCGTCATCGCCGGCACCGTCTGCGTCACCGGCGGCGCGGTCACCACGACATTGCCCTTGGCATCCACGATCTGCGTGGTCAGCGTTACCTGCTGCGCCGTCGACGTTTCATTCACCACGTTGGTTTGCACATCGACGACCGCCGAGGCGGCGGTGGCGGTGCCTTGCGCAGCGGGAACCTCGGAAACCGTGCCGACATAGGTACCCCAGGTTTTCTGGTTCGAATATACGTTCGGTGGAATGTGGATGGGATGGGTGACGTACAACTTCACGTTGCGGAACAAGCCCGCCATTGCCTGGCCGAAGCGGAACGCACCGGAGAAGTTGGGTTGCTCATACCACGGCGCACCGCGCGACACATCGATCGCGATGACGTTGTCCGTCTTGCCGTCCGCCGTGATGTACGGCGTCAAGTCGGCGATCACCGGCACGAAGCCCACCACGTGGGTGGCTTGCGAATCCGCCGCCACCGCGCTGACGCCCTGCAGCAGCGTGCCGTTGATGAAGACCTGCACGCCGGTATGCGAGCCTTCCAGCTCCAACAGAAACTTCTGCCCGGCGTATTTCGGATCCACCTTGAAATGCAGGCGATACCAGTTGAAGTTGCCCGTCAACGAACCTTGCCCGCCACCGGACGCCTGGTTGATGAAGGTGCGCGGGACATTGGCGTCGTAGGGCAAGCCTACTTGCATCCAGTTGCCGGTAGTGTCGGTACTCTCGTTGAATCCCGGCGTGGCATAAGCCGTCGAATTATTCGAGTTCTCGAACCACCAGTTGCTTTGCGGCGCATTCGACGTCGAGCTGGCATTTCCGATGTACTGGGGAATACCCGCCGCAAGATCGATCGTCTGCCGCTGCGAACTCGGCAGTGTCGGCTCCACTTGCTGGGCGGCAGCGTAACCGCCGCTCAGCGAAGCCACCAACATCAGCAACATGCCGACCAGCGTCCGCACTTGGCGCGCCCTACGCTCCCAGGTCACGCATCCCCAACTACCGTAACGATGCAGTTCCACTGTCGCCCCCTGTAGACAACTAGCGCTTTGAAATGAAAGCCGCCCTACCCGGCCCATGCCGGCATATGGCAACACGCCACCCTCCCTCCAGATGGAAGGGCTACGATGAAAGTCATTGCTGCGTGACACGTTTCAAAAAGAGAGGCGCGAACATGCCTCTCCATGCGAAAAAACACACGCCATGACGCACGTTTTTTCGCCCATCGGTAGCAATCCTGGTCACGATGAAACCTGTCCCAAGAACTTGTCCGGAGCGACCCCGGTCAAGGTGGCGGGAATCATCCGCGCTGTTCAGGAACATCGCAATGCATGAAAGGAGATTTTTCCCTGCTCATTCGTCCAGTTGTTCGCGTATTGCGATGGACTGCGCATTTAGACGTCTAAATTTCGAGCAGCGCCTTGAAATATAAGAGACACATGGCCACAACGCGTAGGCTTACTGGAACGGCTTTCAACGACAAAGCGAACGCCATATGCCAGCCGTTGGGCTGAAAGCTCCCGCAGCAGCACCACAACCCAGCAACGCAAGACCACGGGCCACCTACTGCGACGTCTGCCTGTGCGGCCCGATCCAGTTCTCATTACCCAAGCGCTCGAGCACGGTGTCGAGCTGCTCGTTGATCGTGGCGAACAGGGCATGCAGCTCGTTGAGACCGACGATCACCACCGGAGATCACGCCGCGTATTGTGCGCGGCGTGAGGGGCTTCAAGGAAAAAATCCTGCTCGCTTTACGGAATCAGCTGCTTCCATTTGGACGAGTGCCCACATTGGCTCGACGTCGCGCAGCGTGCGCGGCGATGAAGTTGGGGAAATGCACCATGGCGGGGGCACGAGAGCGTGCGGGTGCCGCATGATTCGTACAACCATTGTCAACTCCTAGCTCACTTGGTGATGGCCAGCGGATCGTTTGGGTGCCAGCCCAGGCGATCCGCGCAACTTCATCTCATGTCGGGCGTGTCGTTTTCATCATAGGGATGGGCACGCCCGACTGCCGCACCATCGCATAGTTGCGGGTTGAACGCTGTCGCGTATGCATGATTGAACGTGTTGGGGAAAGCCTACGTGTTGCACGCGGGCGATGAAGAAATTGCGCAGGCCGCTCGAATAGCCTCGATAACAGACTCTAGCCGGGATATCGGCAAGCACGAAAAGAGGCGCCTTTTCAGCGCCCAAAAAAACTTCAATGTACGCATCCTAATCCGTCAGGCAAACCGAGCGAATCCACAAATCATTGGAGGATGCTATTTCCATTTCGACATGCATTGCCGTTGATGCTTGTGGCCGCGCTTTTTTAGCCAAAGTTCGATTAGTACTTAAGGCGAGCCACCACCGACTACGTTGTTTGATCCAAGGTTTTCAACGTTGGTCGTATTTCCGGTATACACGTTCGATTGAACATTAACGTTGCTTGATCCGGATTGAAGAAGCACGCCCACTGCCAAGCCGCCAAACAGGTTACCCGAGATAACGGCCGCCTGGCCCTGAGACGTCGGCGAACCGAGCGCTACGCCAATAGTGCCTCCACCGGCTTGCGCGTTGAACACGTTCCCCGTAATAGAAACCTGAGCGTATGGACTAATGAGTACTGCAGAGTTTGATGGACCGCTGAAAAAATCATTTCCATGAATCATCACCCCTCCCACGCCACTCAGAAGGCTGATCCCATTACCACTTGCATAGATCTGGCTATCGGAGACCTGCAGTTGTGCCTGTCCAGTTGACCCGGGTGGAACGTAGATCGCGGTTACGTCGTTCCGAAAGTTGCTTTGAGCGATTGTTAGTCCTTGTGAGTAGGTGCCGTATACGACTCCCATGTTCACGCCATTGAAGGTTGATTTGCTTACATTGTGGTAGATGGCGTAGCAATCGATTGACGAACCCTGGTACTGCCCACCAACACCCTGCCAAAATTTGCTTCCATACGCGGTAACCGTGTCTACACTCGTACCCGAAACTCCGTCGATCAGGTAACCTATCGACCAATAATCGTTGCCACCAGCACCAGCATTGTTGTCAGCTCCTCGGAACGTCACCCGATGAATGTCACTTTGGGCGAATTCATTCAAGCAATTCGTTTGATGCAGATGAATGCCATTGCCGCCACCCGTTTGACCAGTAGAAAAGGTCATATCGCGAAAATGGGCAGAATTGCCGGGGCTAGAGAAATTAACCTCAATGCCACCATTAGCATTCGGCCATGTGAGTTCAGTGACATCAGCGCCATCACCTCTAAATGTTACGGACGCACTAGCGCTAGGTAACGTGTAGCTGATTCCAGATGCAAAACTGAATTTTCCTGGAGGAAAATAAACACACGCGCGGCCATTGGTGAATGCTTCCAGCGCGTTGGCAAGCGCTTTCGTATTGTCAGTAGCGCCATCACCCGAGCCGCCATAAGAAAGAATATTGCTACAACCTCCTGTAACCGCTGGCGGAATCGCCAGCGTTGTTGCGCCCGTTACTGTTAAATTTTTAACTTGCAGGTTCTGAGCGCTGGCAATAGATGCGGCAAATAGCAATACAAGTGAAACTGCGACTTTCATAAACCCTCCTTGTTGTTGAGTTCTTGCTGGGACGATTTCGCTTACCCCCGCAGAGCGGTCATTAGAGCACCAAAAAGTCGCACCGTTTGCGACCTCCTGCCTGCCAGCTAGGGGGAAAGAATAAACAAAGGATTAGCGCCCTTTTTAATGCGGGCGCAAGCAATCAGCTTGCTTTCGCCGGTTATTGCTTAACGTCCGCCGCGCTGAGCTGAACCGTCTTGCCGCTTTGCTCGCAGATGGACCGCTGGCCATTCACCCATTTGCACCCAGCGGCATCAACAGAGTGACCATTGCGGCGACGCCAAACCACTTGACATACTGCACCCTTTAACATGAATCCATTACTTAGCGCTGGAAGAAGCACATCATTGGTACGTAATCGATGGATCCCATCTCGTCATGTCGCAATAGTTATTGTTATTGGCGCTGATCATAAAAAACAGACCATCCCCGGCTGCGACGGTTTGATACATATTGGGGCTTTGCCCGACCGTATCGTCGTACGTGAGGCTTGCGGAAAAGATCTGCGTTCCGTTATGCACCAGACTTGCACTGACGCCATCGCCACATGTCGGATCTGCCTTGCGCACCGTTCCGCCAATGAATATCGTTCCTGCCTTAGGCGCCACCCATTTGAGAACAGGTATCTGGCTAGTGCCTGGATGCAGGGAGTCCGGGTAAATGCGCGCCCACGGATCAGTACCGACCCAGTATGGGCTCTGCCATGACATGCCGGGTAACGGACCGGTACCGCCATATTGATAAAACCACACCGGACTCTGCGAGCTTGAGAAGTCAACCGACTGACGGTACGAATCGATTGAAGGACCAAGATTCACCTCCCAACGGTACAGTGCAAAATTGGATTGATCCGCAAGCGGATCCTTCTCGCAATAGACGTAGATGTACTGCCCCACCTCGCCGTTCAATCCACCGTTCGGATCCGTTAGCGTGCAGTATTGATAGCCCCCATTCGGGCGCTGCGACGCACCGGGCTCATCTGCAACGACGAAAGAAGGCGACCAATTGATGGCGTCGGTCGATTCATAAAGTTTAACGGTGGTGTCGACAGGATTGCCGTTAGCATCTTTCCAAGCCATAGAGCTCAACGCCAGGTAATACTTACCGGTGTAGCTGCTATGCACAGCTTGCGTGTGTGTGATCCCCCATGGGGCAATGGGACTTGATTGTCCACCGAGAGCTGGCTGATTAAAGCTTCCGTTGTAATATTTATGCCAAAGACTGTTCCCAAGGCTGCCTGCTTGTGCGGCTGCAATAACGTCAGCCACGCTGGCTCTGGCGATGCCAATACCCATGGCATCCGGAGCACCCGTAAGGGAGTCCGTGAAATAGACGTAGAAGTATCCGTCTTTGACAATGTAAGGGGCGCCTTCAATATTGAACGGCTGCGGATCGCCATAGGGGCTAATGATTCGCCCAAGGTATGTCCAATTGTTTCCGAAGTCCGAGGACCAAGCGAGACCAATCCGCGTTAGTCCTTCACGATTGGACGAAGTGCCGCCGGAATTACCCACCTGCTCTTCATGGATAAAGGCGAGCAGATTTGCACCCGTGACGTCCGTCTGGTAGACCCCCATAAACCAAAGATCCACTACATCCGTCGGAATGATGGTCGTGAAAGCGGTATAGAAACCATTTACGCAATAATTGTTGCTACCTCGATGACAGGTATCTTTGGTCCAGCGCACCGCAGAATAGGGGCTGTCCAGATTGCCCGCCACAGTTGACTGCTTGAGCCCTCCGCTCAAAGCCCACGATGTCGCCAGCCAATATCTCGTCCCAGATGCCGTAAAGGTTGCCAGAGGCGCATCAAGTTGGGAACCAGCCAAAGTGCCGCTCGTCATCTGAGCATGAGTAGCAGATATAACGGGCGAAGTTATGTTCGACGTGGTCAGTGTCTGGGCTGACCCGCTGCCACAAAAAAATAGCGCAGCGATTGCAAACAGATATTTCTTGTTGCGCATAACGCACCTCCCTTGCTTTGAATCTTTATATTGCAAACCAACGTCACAGAACTGCAAGTGCCTGCGTCACAGAAAGAAGCGTGGCGTCGACGTACCACCATTCGCTCATGCAAAAGGGCATCCTTCTCTACAGGGCGTGCTCGCCCTGCTACCTCTCCAATCTGACTTCCCTTCGTACAAACCCTCCACTTTAGTGGAGACCCAACCTATAGCTACTATCCAGGAACCGCGTATCCCAATAATCCCTCGACATTCTGTCCTTCGCAATGTGAGTCCCAGCTCACGAAATGGTCTGAGCCTCCGATGACAGCGCATCGATAGAAGGGTTGCACGCCGGGCAGACTGGGCTCAAAGCTATATCCCAGAATACTATGGAGATTCTGAGATCCCTGACCTTCGCAGGATCGGTCAAAAGAGGGAAAATCATTAGTCGTACTGCTGTTTACGAAGCAGCGAAAGATCGGGCTTGGATTCGCTCCGGGCCTAGGGTAATTAGCCAGAACAAAGGTTCCTTCGAGAGTTGCGCCTGGGCGCTCCGTTGATGTATCTGCCTCCTCGTGCAAGCCACTGTAGCTGAGGCGATAAATGGTATGGGCCCAGGCTCCATGCAGATTCAAGGATGGAACTGAATCCCCGACCGAGTTGTTACCGATCGTTGCTCCGCTGAGCGTGTTGCCGCCACTGTCGTTGAGCAGGAAATCTGTGAAGCCGCGAATAACGTTCGACCACACTAACGTATTGGAAGAGATTTGTCCGTTCGCGTCCAAAAAGAGCGCCGAACCGTAGCTGTTGTACATGTAGTTTTCATAGATGTTTAAACTGTTCAAAGCCCCCTCACCAGCGAGCTCTAAACCCATGACCATCGGGTTCTGACAGTTATCGCAGTAGCCATCCGCAATCACATTGTTGTCGATCGCTATGCCGCTCGCATTAGGAATGTAGATTTGCCCTCCATCATATGGCAGGCCGTTAGGCTGCAGCCATAAACCGTGATGATGATTTCCCTGGATGATGTTTTTCTCAATCCGGTTAGTGCCGTACACACCTTGGAAGGCGATACCATTCGTTTGCGAATAAGAGATTGTCGAGTTGGTTATAGCGATGTTGTTACTTGCCGTCACGGATGAATAGGTTCCGTCGCCTACGTAAATACCAATAATGCCTGCATTCGAAATAGTCGATTGATCGATCGAAACATTGTTCGAGGACCAAGCGTAGATTGCCGAGGCCTTTGCGCTGTAAATCGATACACCGCTAATGTTGATGCCGTTGGCGCCATTGAGGTAGATCGATCCGGTGCAACCATCATTGACCGCGCAGGCTTGAATCGTGCTGTCATCATCGATATTGATATTACTGATAGAAATCTGCGAAGAAGAAGAAGCACTGATCGCTGGGCAGGCCTTAGCGGGAAGAGAGGCAGACAAATGGCGAGTTAGAGTGAAGCCATTGCCAGACAACGATATCCCGCTCAACCCATCGAAATTGATGAGCGCCCCACCCCCCGATCCACTTCCGCAACAGGACTGACCCGAGCAACTCACGTTCGCAGTCATCTGAAACGCTTGATAGGAACCTCGATTGGCTACGCAGTTTGCCAACGAAGACAAATCAGAAATCGTGCAGGTTGAAGTTTGTGATGTGCTCGTGGCGGAAGCAAGAGCGGGCGTCGTCAAGTCCGTACCCAAGACAGCTGTCGCTGCAAATCCTAAGATCAAAACTCTGTATAAGCATGACATCGACTTCAGCTTTTTCATTGAGCACTCCTTTTACGTGTCAAGATGAAACTTCCAAATAAGCCAATCCTTAGGGTGGCTATCACCTTCTACGCCAGCACTAATAGTTCTGGTTTGCTTCCTCTGCAAGTATCCCATGGCCCGCCCTCAAGTCGCCTGAAACTTGGTACGGCAATCGTCGAAGAAACCACGTAATTTCCGGGCGGAAAATAGATATCGCTACTCGCATTCAGAGCGTTTTGTATTGCTGCAGTGTCATCTATAGATCCGTTACCTACCGCACCGTAATCCTTAACGCTCACGCAGCAACTTTGAGAGGATGTTTGCGCTTTGCAGCTTGAGAGGCGAACGCCATCCCCGCCCCAACCGAAAGCATGGAAAGGATGTTTCGTCTATCCACTTCAATCTCCTTTGAATTTGGTACCGACTTTTCATTTTGACCCACATCAGAACGCCAGGCGTTGTTCATCAGAATATCGACGCTTGCCCAAGGTCTCTTGCTTCAAAGCTGTTCCTTCGCCGCAGCTGCCGGCCATTACCATCACGAAGAGCACGTGCGTTTCATCCTTGAAGTCCTGGCACCGTCGATACGAAACGGCGCCGATTAGGTGGAACTCGCATCCGGCCGAGCAATTACCCAAAAGGTGAAAGCGATCAGCGCTCCGAAAATTGCTCCTAGGAACATGAAGCCTGGATTCCAGGCAAACCAACCAAACACAGCCTCTGCGACGCACGCACCGACCACAAGACCTACCAGTGTGTAGATCCATCCACTCGTCCAACGTCGCCTCACCAATAGAAGGTGCGCAGGCACGCCTAGCACCAGCGCTGCCGGGTAGGCCACCATTGCCGATAGCTTGAGCATCCACACCCCCTCCCACGGATGCCCGAACAGCGAAGTGATAACGGCTAGCAGTTCTGGGGCTAGTGGCGCCAATAGGAATTGCCACCACCTGCCGCGGATGGACTTTCACGTTAGCGGCTGCACGCATTCATCATTCCTGAGCCGCAACCGGTAGTGGTGGTCGGCGACGGTTGCGATTAATTCTCGGGTGTTTGCTTTTGCCAAACGTTATTGATGTCGTTCCTAACGGAATCGGGAGCAGCAATAGAACAACGAAGAAGGCAGCTGGTGGCACCAACGGAGCGATAAGGTCACCCACCCACAGCGGACGCATAGATGTTTCTTTCGATTAGTTCGTCTGATAGATACCATAGGGGCCATTGACGGATACGTAGTAGCCACCCCTTGCATGTTTCAGGAAGAACACATACGTCGCGCCAACTTTGCAACAGATGGGGTCCTCTTCTGCAATCGGTCCATGGAAAAGAACCTTGACAGTTGATATTTCACTGCCTTTGAGCCGCGTATTTATCTTGACCGTCGCGCAACTGAAGAGGTTCAAGCAGTCAGACGTAGAAGTTGAAACAACTTGACCAATCATGACCACATCCGAATTGGCGACCTTAGTCCCGAGGGGAACCTCTCTGTATTGATTCGCGGACGCGGTGATAAAAGGTAGGCCAATCGTTACGACCAAAAGGATGCGCACGATTCGATTTCTCATGGCTCATTCCTCATGATGGGGCTCAGGCGCGCGTTGACTACTTCCAGGCACTTCTTTTCGAACCTTGTTTTCATCGGTCACTGCATTGCCAGTCCTCGGCCCTGTGATACGGGGAATGGCGTGACCAACCAGTTCATGGGCGAGAATGTCCGCAGGCTCATCACGCAGTGGGTTGCCATTCGTGTCCACCAAATTGGTGTTCGAATTCCCCGAGACAACGACTTTCTGATTCGTCCCGTCTCCGCCCGTAGTGACGCCTCCACCCATCACTTTATCTACGCTCTCCATTTTTCCAGTCGCCAGACTTTTAAAGGTTGGACTGACGGAAACAGAAATGGTTTGCTTAGCGTTAATTGCTGCTTTGAGTTCGGAACTATAGAAACTTGAAAATTTTGACGTATCACCCTTGGAGCTTACGACCATTAGGTTTCCGCTCTTATCAACTCCAAACGTGCCAACTGCTCGCGCGTTGATGAGTGCAGTGATCATTTCTGGATGATCGTCAAGATGCACTACCTTTCCTGTGGGATCGGTATTTTTGATGGGATTGTTGTTGGCGTAGTCGTACCGGTTGAAGTTGAAGGCATCGCCCGCCTTCGGATCAACAGGATCAACACTTAGAAAACGACCCGTTGCAGAGTCGTAGTATCTCGCCTGCATATAGACAAGATTCGTCTCTGGGTCATTGACGTGACCTGTGTACCCTGGCCCCGTTGGCGCTGGGCCTGGGGTTGACGTACCTTGTGGTGCAAACGTGCCATAGGGCGTGTAATCGTAAGTTTTTGTGACATTGCCGTTCGCGTCCGCCTCGGCCAAGGGCGTGCCTTGTGGGTCGGTGTAGACGTAGGTCACCGTCCCCGTTGACTGAGCGTGCAAAGCCCCATTCGCCAGAATTCCAAGAACTACCAACGAAACTGTTTTCGCAACGCACTTGTTGCGACAAAAAATGACGGTCTTCATGACACCCCCTGTTACGCTTCCCTAGGTTTGCTCAGTCCAGAGCTTTAAGTGACGGAGCAACACCCATCAAGAACACCTCCCCCTTGGAGGTGCTCTGATGCTCTCAAGGAAAGGTCATCTGGTCAATTTGCCAGCACCCCTATACCGAGAGCGCCCAATCGTGACCGAGTATGTGAAGAACCAGGAATTTCCGCCCTAGCTGCGCAGCCAAGGCTTATATCGTAAATATAAATAAAGGGGTCAGAACCCTTTCCCTAACAAACGAGTTAGAGTTTTTTTCAAGCACTGTCCTCTCGTTCGCGCGCAAAATGGCAGCTAATTCCCGTCAATCCTTAATAAGCTCTTCAAAGGGCGGAAGATTACTGGAGTGTCTGCTCCTCCTCATAACCCACCTTGAGCTTCCCCAACGTATTTGGCTAAACGAAGTTCAAGCTCACCAGCTTCTGGACTGTCATCCGCCTCCAGCTGCTTCGCGAGACCATTAATCATCGCATCCGCCGCTTAGATAACGCATTTCGAAATCCCCTGTTCATGTTCGTACGGCAAGTTCGAGTCAGTCGTAGTCAAGCGGCTTGCTGCCAAAAAATTTTGAATGCTTGTTGATCAGATGGATCAGCGCGTGCATGACGACGAATGCGAGTACGACGAGAAGCACGAGGTACAGGACTAAGGCAAACCACCCTAGATAGCCTTCTACGACCCAGCCGATGCCAGCCAGCAGAATCACCATGACGCCCGGGCCGCTTAACCTGTAAAGAGCCCACAACGACATCAGTCGGCCAAAAAGAGAATCCATATCCAACTCCCCTGTTTGTGTGTAGCCAAGGATCGAGGCGACATTGGGCCGCATTCGCGGCAGTGCCCAACCTTCAGTCAATTATCGACTAGTCCTTTTTGGACTATACCAAAACAAACTTCAGCATGCCATCCGGTTCACCGCGGACACGCACGATGGCCGGCTCTACTCATCATCCCGACTATCAGCTTCTGTTATCGATGCTTAAAGCCACCCGGGAATCCGGTAAGGTGGCCCAAACGGAACTCGCAAATAGGCTGGAAACGACCCAGACCTTCATTTCAAAGGTCGAACGCGGGGAGCGCAGATTAGACGTTGTTGAGCTAATCGAGATACTGGAGGCACTCAACATCAAGCCAGAGGATTGGCTTAGGGACTATGTGGCACAAAGGCACTTTAAGCACAGAGATAAACCCGTGCCAAAAAAGTTAGCGATGTGATTGACAGGCACTACCCTTACGCCACTTCGCACCTGTATAAACATATTTTCAAAGAGCAGCTGAGAACCCTTGAATCACAAAGGTTCATAGCTTTAAGCACGCGGAAAATTACAGGGTACGCATTGCATTAAACATCAGACCACCCCGTCTTTGCAGAGATAGCTGATACGATCTTCCCATTTCCATTGGAAATGCCAAGCTTCTTTGGCTGCATAGCCACAGATACCCGCGATGTTCTCCACAGACAGAACTTTTGTTCCGTATCTGCTTACGAGCTGCCACCTTTTGTTTTTATGAGTCAGTCCACGAGCCGCTTTGGCAAATGCTTGATTAAGCTCAGCAGCGGCCACGAACTGATTATCACAAAAGTTAGGATGACTATAAATCAGATGATGAAAATGGCAGCCACTAAACTTCTGCGTAGTCATCTTATTGTAGATTGGATGGGTTTCCATCACTAGAACACCCGTCAAAGGTGGAATCCCTTTCTTGATCCAATTTCTACCTAATACACATTTTTGAACCCTTCTCCAATGAATAGATGCAACTCTTAGAGCCTCGCATGGTGTTATATCATATTGAAAAGAAAGAGTCCCAAAATAGGCTATATCCTTCCTTATGAGTTTCTTCTGAACTTTAATTATTCTTGGATTTACCTGCACATACTCTTGGTATCGACGTATCTCTTCATAATCATGATCATAGTACGAAATTTCATTATTGATTATTAATTCACTTCTTTTCATAAAATTTAATTTCCTTTTTATAGTGTTTATTTGTAATACTTCTCCAATCTGATCCAGAGCGATCAGCCCTGCCAGTCAAGAAATACGATGTTTTCGACGCTCAACTCTTCGTCAGTGGAACCACTGGCTCATTGCCTCTGCAATCTATATTTAGCAGAGCTAACGCCGAGTGCTATCACAGCTTTAGCAGTTGAATAGATATAATAGCGACACGCCTATTCAAATGATCGATTGCTTTTCGATCACTGCACCCCCTTCCATTTGGCTGCGTTGCTGGAAATTTCAGCAAGTTCGAATATCCAAGAGTCGACGTCACAACTTATCCAGCGCGTCATAACTCCCGAAATCTTAATCGGCTTCGGAAAACGCCCTTTAGCTATTAGCCTTCCGACGGTCGAACGAGAAAGGCCAGTCTTCTTAACTACGTCAGCCATTCGTAACAGACTTACTGAATTCAATTCTTCGTTTTTTGACATGATGATGATCTCCTAAAAAGTGGGATCATTTTCATCTTGTCTTATTACTCACGCAATAGCATTTGTTAATTTAAGATACTGAAGTTATTATTATAATAGCCGTTCATAACTTGTTTATTTTAAAAAATTCAACACGAGCAATTTGGTTCTTAAGAATCAGCCGAAGTCTTTAAGCCATCGAGATAGTCCGCCCACTCCTGCATTTTTTCGCGTCTCTGGTTCTTGAACTTAACTCGCGCATAAGCTGCTTCCACTTGATCCTTTGGAGCATGAGCTAGCTGTTGCTCCAGCACATCAATATCAAAGTTCAAACGTTCTCTGCCTACGGTGCGGAGAGTTGCGCGAAAACCATGGGTACTATGCTTGCCACGAAATCCCATACTACGTAAAGCAGCGCCTAAAGAATCGCGATGCAGATGGGGAGTTTTCTGTTGGGCAAGAGGCGGGAAGACATACTCCATGCCTCCCGTCAGAGAACGCATGTCTTCAAGTACACGCAATGCTTGAATGGGCAAAGAAGTGCTGAAATCCTTTCCAGTCTTCATCCTATTGCTTCCATCTGGATTCTTACCGGGCACATTCCACTCCGCTGCCACCAGATCCATCTCAGACCAACGAGCGCTTGCAATAATGCCGGGCCGCTGTGCGGTCAGCATCGCTAGCTTCAACGCAGCACGAACTACCCGATTGTCGTAGTGTTCGATTGCTTTTAAGAGATTTTCGAGCTCCTGTTCGCTTTCCGTAATCGCAGGAATGTGCCCACCTTCATATTTTGGAAGCAGGTTATTTAGTCGAAGCACTGCATCGTCACTACGCATTCCTTCGTCAATGGCATAACCAACAATACTGCCAACATGCTGTTTTGCTTTTCTCGCAAGAACGGGCACCTTTCGCGCCATTTCGAGAAGGACTGGCTTGACGTCCTTTGTGGCAAGCGTACGCATGTCCATACTGCCGAGCTGCGGAATCAGGTATGTCCCAACAATAAGCCTGGCTTTTCGATACGTCTCTGGCTGCCAAGTCGGCCTTTTTTTCCGCAAGCCATCTAGTGGATACCACTTTGAAGCTGTAACGCTCCGCCTCAGATGCATGTTGCATAGCTTCTGCCTGCTGTTTCGCAAGCGAACTCCTATCCTCCTGCTTTTGTGCATTAAGCCCCTTGATTGGTAAACCCAACTTGGCAGCTCTATGGATTTCAATAGCCCTTACACGTGCTTGTGCCAATGACATACCAGTGATCGGCACTTCTTCGGGATAGTGCCCGATGGTTATGGCAGATGTTTGCTTGCCATCAGGTAGTCGTGTTCTTACTAGCCAAGTCTTTAGACCACTGGGCCTTATTTCGAGGTACAGCCCATTTCCATCCGCCTTCCGGTAGGTCTTCTTTTTAGGGCCAGATTTTTTTAAGTCCGTATCCGTGAGTGGCTTAGCTAGCGTAGGCATGAGACCGTTTTGAGTATGAATTGATTTCGCAATACACAAAAGCATACTCAAAATCTTGGGTTTTGGTGAAACAACCTGAAACACGCAGACACAAAAAAACCCGCTAAGTAGCGGGTTTCATTGAGCTTCTGTGACTATAAGAAACATCCTGAAGCATGGTGTTGGTGCCAAGGGGAGACCCTCAAACACCTTCAAGTCACTGTTTATATGATCAACCCACTTGCGTCCAAGATCATACATACACAACTTCATACACAAAGTTGCAAAGATGTGTGGGCGACGTCGCTAGGTCCTCGACTGTCCATTACCAATGTGAGTCCCAATTCGGGCTCCATCTTGCCCAAATTGCCTTAAAGCGCCTCACGCCGACTCGTTCAGCATTCGTTTACTTTACCGCATCGTGACTACCAGTGTCGGTTCGTCTTCTGGACCTCTGGATAACGATTAGAAATTGACACGCCATCTCTGGAGGGGTGCGGCCTAGTGTGGCCGCCGGGGCCAATCCTAAAGATTTCAGGTCCGTGCAAGCCAATGATTTTCATCGAATTAACGACCTTTACAGGGAAAAAATTCGACGCACAATGGCGCCACCAAATCACGGTGGACCCAATGAAAAACAATCAAGCAGCAGCAAATCCCGACCTACTCCGATCCAAAGATGCCTACCGTCGCATGGGGGTATCCAAGTCAACTTTCTATCGACTCCAGCAGAAAGGGCTGTTTCCCCGCCCAGCAAAGTTGGGAGACATGTCTTTCTGGTCTGACCGTGAGGTCGACAGGTTCATCGAAGAACTTCTCACCAATGGAGGTCGTCTCCGCCGAGCCTCTGCAGAGCCTCTGAGATCAAGGAGCGTCCGTCTAATTGCCGGATGAGCTGAAGGCTATGGGCAGCTACGTCATCGAAAGACCCTACAAGGAGGATCACGACACGAAGTTTTGAAAGATATACATACCTACTGAGAAATTAAATCATCTAGGACGAGGAATGCACATGAGCCGTTCGACACAAATCAGCCCCCATCCCCTGACGGAAAACACCGGCATCAGATTGGTGGGGTATTACCTAAAGGAAATTAAAAATGCAGAACACTTACAAAATATATGAAAACCAACACCCAAAGGTGGAAAGATATCGCGAATTAGTCGCGCTCCACGGACCCTACAGGTTCTTTGCAACGCTGTCCTTTCAGTACCGTCTTTCGGAGAAACCGGCTGTCGACTCAGCATCACAAGTCGTTGAGGCACTTCAAAGGAAACTTTTGGAGTGTGATTGGCCAGCTGGGGCTGACTCGACTGCCCCCTGTCCGATTCTTGGCGGCGTCGCGGTGCTAGAGAAGGCGAACGTACGCAAGAAGCTCAGAGGCACTTCCCAGAGCATTAAGGACAGATCTAACTGCCATTTCCACTTCTTGCTCCACGATCACCCTAAGCTTTCATCTGATCCAACTAGAGGCTTATGGGAATTTAGCAAGGCTTGGCGCGAGGCCGCACGTGGACTCAACTACCGAAACACAAAGAAGCTGGTCAGTGTCAACGGTACAGACGCACAGCTAGTCGCGTCAGCTGAAGTACTCGGGTACGTTTTGAAGGGAGCGAAGGACTGGGGATGGAAAGATAAGGAGCGCCTTTTCTTTCTTGACGGAAAAGGGTTGATCCCCATCGATCTCTCGCAGCTCAAATTCAACGGTCGATCTTTCCGTACCCTGTAACTTCAAAATTATGGAAATCCTGCAACCCTTGTATACCAAGGGTTCCGGGAGATCTCGAGAAACCTGAATTATTACTGCTCTCGTTTCTACCGGACATGGTGTGCAAGATCATTGCATCGAGATTTTTCGCTTCGCCTTGCCGTCCTTCCTGACGGCCTCGCGTTGCTTGAGGAACTCCCTGAACCAGCTCTCCGGCGCAATATTCAGCGCTTCGAGCACCTCAACCAATTCCAACACGTCGAGCCTGCGGCTACCCCTTTCCATTTTGGAAACGAAGGTTTGAGTGTTTTGAATACGCTCGGCCAGCTCGATCTGGGTAACCCTCTTTTGCTGCCGAGCCTCTTTTAGCAAGGTCAGTAGTAGTTGGTAATGGGGATGATGAACGGACGCAGCCATTGGTCTTGCCTGTGAAGGTCAAGCCACGCTAGAGTCCCTTCTGGAATAGTCGCATTTTGACTAGTCGCTAGTGGACTATAGGGGTCGGGACAATGGCTGGAGCAAGTGGCGCAATCGTTGTTTCCAACGACGGTAAGAGCCTGAGATGGCGCGACAAATGCGAGGCCTGCGGTTACGTGGGTAGCACCATCCATATATCCAGCAGTCCTAGCCCCGGAACGCAGATCCACTACGGACTCCATCGCTGCGGCCAATGTGGCCAGTCCTCACCAATCACCATCTACGGCTGACCGGCACCGGCGGACCTCAGCGCAATTCACTATCCAACAGGGGAAGTTCTATGGCAGGTCTGCTAATGGCCGTGATCAGCGTGGCCGCAGCGTTTTGGATGTACCTAGATGCAAGCAAATATGGCATAGGTAAGGATCCCGACAATGCCAACCTGTGGAGGCTGTCGGCAGGTGGCTGGGCAACGTGGGGAATCGTGTTTTGGCCACTCGGCTTGCCGATCTACCTGCTACGCCGGGCGTCCATGATCCAAAAGGCTCGTCAGCATCCTGTCTTGCCAAAAAATAGGTTTCGCAGCTTAGTCATCCTTGGGCTTGCAAGCCTGTTGCTCATCGGCTTCAACCTCAGTGCGGCTGGGGCTAATGGCGGATCAGGTTGGGCAGCCTCAAAAGACATCTTCTTGGATCGTTGGAATGGCCAAGTCGCTTCGCCATACAAAATTGAAGGTTTCAATAAGGATCGTATGGGCAAGGACACCGGCGAGTTCTTGGGCGGAAAGATCTATGCGCTGGGCGACATGTACATGTTGTCTACTTTTGACCAGTCCATGTATGGCTCGCTCTGCGCACAAACCGTGGAAGCGGCTCTCGGCATCACGTCGACAGAGGCTGAGGCACTTTCTAGGCAGGCGTACTCTAGCCTTCGCAGCTCCGACATGGCATACGGAATGGTCGAGTATCACGGCTACACAGTGGCCATGGGCATCATGGGCGCGTCAGAACTAACTTGCACCGTAAATCCAAGCCGCTA
>Ga0068856_100001542_pt1 | contig 24146 bp, 26 predicted proteins | sample KBSCornC62_FD_66595 | JGI IMG/M metagenome (GOLD analysis project Ga0068856, IMG submission 66595) | Corn rhizosphere microbial communities from Kellogg Biological Station, Michigan, USA - KBS Corn C6-2 | ecosystem: Host-associated > Plants > Roots > Rhizosphere > Soil ... | reverse complement strand
GTCGAGAGCGCAAGCCGGATCGGGGCTCGTGAAATTCGCCGTCGGCGGAATGATTCCGTGCCGCAACGACAGTAAAGTAGCGATGGCTTCAATGGCTCCCGCCGCTCCCAACGTGTGGCCATGCATGGATTTGCTGGAGCTGACCGGCAAGCGATCGGCGTGCGCGCCGAAGATCAAACGGATCGCCTGGCTTTCGATCAGATCATTAGCCTGTGTTCCGGTGCCGTGCGCGTTGACGTAGTCGATTCGCTCGGGGGCGAGGCCCGCATCGCGGAGGGCCCATTGCATCGATTTGGCAGGACCATCGACACAGGGCTGCGTAATATGATGCGCATCCGAACTCATCCCGAAGCCGACAATTTCTCCCAGAATCGGTATACCGCGGGCCTGTGCGTGGTCCCAATTTTCGAGCACAAGCATGCCTGCGCCTTCACCCAGCGAGAGCCCGCGGCGATCCACGGAAAACGGCCGGCAGACATCCGGAGACACGACGCGCATGGCCTCCCAGGCGCGCAGCAATCCTTCCGCAAAGACGGCTTCGCTGCCACCGGCGACCGCGGCCACGATTTGCCCGCCACGCACCATCGAAAATGCTTGTCCCAGGGCATGATTCGACGAGGAGCACGCGGTGGAAACGGTATATACCGGGCCATGGATACCGAACTCCAGGGAAATGCGGCTAGCGCCCGCATTGGACATCGTGCGGGGAATCGTCAGCGGAGCGATGCGCGGATTCTTTTCGCGATAGAGCCGGATATAGCCGTCTTCCTCGCTGAACTGCCCGCCTATGCTGCTGCCCGTGATGACCGCGGAGCGGTCGGCGAGTTCTCCGCTGAACGTCAAGCCGCTCTGCGCGACGGCTTCGCGCGCCGCGACTGTGGCCAATTGTGCGAAACGTTCGAGAAGAAGCAGGTCCTTTTCGCTGAAATAATCGAGCGGTTCGAATGCAGTGGCTTGCGCGCCACGGGCAAACTTGTAGGGCGGCGATCCCGGATCGCTGAGCGGAAGTATGCCGCAAACGCCGTCGGCTAGTTTCTGCCAGCATTCCCCGACGTTATTGCCGAGCGCGCAAACGAGCCCGAGACCGGTAACTGCTACGCGGTTCAAACCGCGCGATCCTCGGATTCGACGGTTTTTAGCTCAAGGAGCTTCCGCACACCTTCTACAGTCTCGCCGATCGAGCGCATGGACTGAACGCCGTCGTCTGGAATGTTGATGCCGAACTCGTTCTCGAGCGCGAAAACAATATTGATTCCATCCAGCGAATCGATCTTGAGCTGTTCGAACGTGCTATCGAGCGAAATGGATTCCAGGGGAATTCGTTGGGTCTTTGCGATTATTTCTATGACCCTGGTTCCCAAGTCGGCAGTGGCGGGCTGTTCGGACATGTATCGAACTCATCATATAATCCCGTTACCCTGCCGCTTATTGAAGCGGAATCAAAACGAACGCGCCGAACTGCGGCGCAGTGTGCGGGGGCGGCGTGGGCACCGAACCGTTTGGCGTGGCAATCGTCAAGCCGGTCATCGGGATCGAGATGGGCGTGCCATCATAGGTGCCGGCTGCCACAGACGCCCAAAATAGTTTTGAGCGTCCAAAATCTGGTAGCGCGTTCCCGGAGCGATGGCGCCGATTACGTCCACAGAGACCGTAGGAGCCAGGTTCCAATTGTAAATTGCTATATTGGCTCGGCCCGTTTCGTATTTGTTCGGCTGCACAAAAATCCAGATGCCGGTGGGAGCGTGCGAGCTAAACGTGCTGTGCAAATCAAATCCCGTCCAGCCTTGCCAGCCATTTAGAAAGGTGCCTGATCCGTTGTAACTGAAGATGCCGTTTCCGTAGTAATCATTGCCTTCCCAGACATACCCGGGCGGGCGGATTCGCGGTAGCGAAGGCCATTAGATATTCATCCGTATAAACGGTGTTGTTCTGAAACACGACGGAAGCCCAGTCGCTGATCACTACCGGCTGAAAACCGCCGATGAAGTAATTGCCTTTTACAACGATGTCCTGATTCGGCCCGGGCCATCCCATTTCGTTGTAACCGCGATCTAACTGGGGATTGAAATAGAAGTAATTATTGAGCAATTGCACTCCGGATACGCCGTTCGTATTAACGAAAATAACATCATCGGCCATCGCGGAATTTGTGGAAATGCTTCCGTTATTGAATGAGATATTACTCTGAACGAGGAAGTTCTTCTCGGAAGCCGCGCCGCTTCCATAGAATTGCAGGCCGTTGTCGAACTGGTTGAACACGATTTTGTTCACGATATTCATGGTGCAGGTCTCGTTCCGGACGTAGAAACCGTGGCCATGTCCGCGATCCCTGGCCTGGAAGCCATTAAACGGGATGATGTTGCCATCGCCTCAGCGCCGATGGCTTCTTTCCACATCGAAATTCGTCAAAACGGCGACGCTGTTGATAGTTATGTTATAGATACGGCTGCCGGGACTCGCATATTGAATCTCGGCGAACTTCAACGTGAGCTCATAATTGCCGTTTGCAACCGGGATGTTATAGCTGAAATCTCCGTAATAGCCTTGCCGGGTCCAACGGTAAAGTAAGGGATTGGGCGTATTCGCCACCGGATAACCGGTATAGAGCTGTTGGCCGCCAGTAAAATATTGATCCCCTTGCCAGACAGCGCCATCGGACGCAGTATAGGCCTGGTTAGTTCCGCAATTTAATTCGAACGGTGTGCGCGGAGGCAAAGGAAGCGCCAATAACCAGCGCACAACAAGGAGTCTGGCGAGCATAAAGATTTTTTCTAAATTTGGGCGGCTCGCTGACTAAGGAGGGTGCCAAGTTAGTATCAGTTCCGATTAGGCCGCACCGCAAGTGCCGGTACTCTCGATGTCGCCGCACTAAGATGGGTTAGCACCGTATATACTGATCGAGAGTTTCGGAGGACAAAGCGATGGTTTCTCGGCGCAAGTTTGTCGAGTTTGCAGGCATAGGGCTTAGTTTGGCTGCCCGGCGGGGTGACGGAAAAGGGCGAACCGCGGACGAGGCGTTGCAGGACCTGATCGCCGGCAACCAGCGTTTCTCGAAAGGCCAAGTTTCCGCGCCACGGCGCCACCCCGACGATTTTCGGGCGTTGGCTGAAGCACAGTATCCGGAAGCGGTGATTGTGAGCTGCGCGGATTCCCGCGTCGCGCCCGAGATCTTGTTCGATGTTGGTGTGGGAGATATTTTCGTTATTCGCGTGGCGGGAAACATTATCGGCGGAGCAGGTGCAACCGTAAAGGGCAGCATCGAATACGCGATCGCCGAACTAAACACGCCGTTGGTGGTGGTTCTCGGCCATAGCAGCTGCGGCGCAGTTAAATCCGCCATCCAGCACATCAACAAGAAGGACAAATTGCCGGGCTCCATCGAAGGCTTGGTGGAACTTGTGAAGCCGGCGGTGAGTCGAAGCCATGGAACGCCGGGCGATCCGCTCGAAAACGCCATTCGAGCAAATGTCCAGTTAGGCGTCGAACGACTCCAAGGGCTGGAGCCGATTCTCGCACCGCGCGTCAAAAACGGGACTTTGAAGATTACCGGCGGAGTATACGACCTGAAAACCGGTCTGGTGACCCTATTGTAATAAAAAAGCCGGGCGCATTTAGGAATGCGCCCGGCGAATGCAACCCCTATGGATGCAATTTGAGGAGGTAACTCATCCGAGGAGACCGCCATGCCCGAGGCAGGCGATTTCCCAACCTTGAATGCGGTATTTGGCGAACATCGGCGGCAGCACGAGGTCGAGAATATTCGGCTTCGCCGACCGGAAACAGCACGGCGCAGAGATGATCGGAATATCATCTTTGTAGCCCAGCAGCATCAGATTGCCGGGCTCGACTGGGGCCAGGAAGCGCTCGATATGGGCGCCGAGACGTACCATGGCGCGGCCGATGACATCTTCCGGACCGGCCGGCGCGGTAGTAGAAGCAATCAAAATACAGACGGGTTTGGTTCGCAGCAGGTGCTGCAACGAACGAACCACTTGCTCTTCATCTTCAACCGCGGAAAGCGCGTAGCGTAGTTTTCCGCTGTAACGCTCAACGCGCGTGCGCACGATGTTTTCAAAGAGCGTGCGAGCGCGGTCGCCATGGACCGGATCGGTATACAGGACGCCAACGCCAGGATCTTTCACTGGGCGCGCCTGGAGAATGGCTCCACGCTCGTTCAGAATTGAAAGAACCGCTTCGAGTTGCGCCTGCGCCACCGCAAAAGGAGCGCTTTTAATGGTTGCAGCGCGTTCTCCGGCACGCACAAAGCGGAAATTCTGAACCGTGGCAATGGCTATGCTGCTGGTGCAATTAATCTGGCGCAGCAATTCGTCGTCCACCAGCGTGCAGGCATCGGCCGTAGCGATCAGGTTGGCGCGTCCACCCGCAGCCAATCGTATCTCCACGGAACCGCAGCACATGGCTTCCGCCACCGCCATTACGGCTTCATCTTCCCCGATTTCACCTTCTTCGAGTTCGGTGACCCAAACCTGCTGCATGCCTTCGGTTTCCAGCAGGCGAATGTCTTCCTCGCTCAAAATGTGGCCTTTCGCCAAAAGTTTTCTGCCACCTGGCTTGAAGATGGTACAACAGAGCACGCGACCTGCAGAACTTTGAACATCAACCGTGAGCGCTCGCATTTTTTGCCTCCAAAGGGGTGGGCCGTACTAAGCGGCCGTGGTACTGAGTATACTGGTACTCAAAATAAAAAAGCTAGTAAAAAATGCCCTGAAAGGGAATTTTTTACAGCATTCTTTGAAAATATTTTGATTTTTTTAGCTGGCGGACTATCGGAATGTGGCTTGATTTACGATAGGGAGCCTTACAAGCTTAGCCGTTCTAGTACCGAATTGCGAAGGGGAGTCTTCGGCACGCGCCACGCGCAGGCGCTTCAAGACCGCAATTTCATCGCAGTTGTGGAATTTCGGACAGCGCAGGCAGTCTTTCCATACTTTGAGGGGCAATTCACCGCGCTCGACCTCAGAGAAGCCGAGCTTGTGGAAAAATCCAGGAGCGTAGGTGAAAGCAAAGATCGATTCCAGATCCTGAGCGCGGGCTTCCCGCTCGAGCGCTTCCACCAGCAGACGTCCCACACCATGCTGCTTAAGCTCGGGCTGAACTGCTAAGGAGCGTACTTCAGCCGAAACCGGCGTATAGAAATGCAGGGCGCCGCAGCCCGCAAGCCGTTCCCCGTCGTAGGCGACGGAGAAATCTCGAATGTGTTCGGACATTTCCAACTCCGTCCGCGGCAGCATGATGCCATTGGCGGCATAAGAATTGATCAGCGCAAGAATGGGCCGGATGTCGCGCATGGAGGCTTTGTGTATGTCGGGCCGAACGGGTGTGGGCGTGATGGTCATACGGCCTCGAGCGCCAGGCGCGTCCCCAAGGCTTCACCATCCAGCAGCCGTTGACAGATGCCGGCATGCTGGCCCGGGGCCACGATGACTTCCGATAGGCCACCCTCTAGGGAGGAGAGAGCCGCATCAAGCTTGGCCTGCATTCCGCCGTGCGCCACACCTGTCCCGACAAGCTGGCGTGCCGAGCTGGGCGTAAGAGTGGGCAGCACGCGCCCGTCGCCATCCTTGACGCCTGCCACATCGGTCAGAAAAAGCAGCTTGTCGGCCTGCCAGCCAAGCGCACAGGAAACGGCCATCTGGTCTGCATTGACGTTATAGATATTGCCCGTAGTATCGCCGGCGATACAGGCGACCACCGGCAGGTAGCCAGCGTCCAGAAGCAGCCGGAATAGCGCACCGTCGGTGCGCTGCGGCCGCCCCACGAATTGAAGCTCCGCCTGTAGCGGAGCCGCTGTGGTAAGCGAGCCATCAACGCCGGACAGACCGACGGCCGGCTGCCCTGCGGCAACGATGGCAGCAACTAATTGCTTGTTGACGCTGCCGGCAATCACCTTGCTCACGGCATCGATTACGGCCTCGTCGGAAACGCGCAGCCCGTTGATAAAGCGGCTTTCAATTCCCCGCTCGGCGAGAAATTGCGTCACTTGTTTGCCGCCGCCATGCACCACGACCAACTCGACCTTTTTTGCAATGCCGGCAAGCTGCCGTGCCATGCTCGCGCGCTTGGCAGCATCGTCGAGCAGGGTGCCACCGAGCTTAATCAGCACTTTCACAGCAGGACTTTCATAGGAGCGCTTCGGTCTCCGGATAGTCAAGCAGCAGATTCATGTTCTGGACCGCCTGCCCGGCCGCACCTTTCACCAGGTTATCCTCGACCACGACCACAATGGCGCGCTGGCTCTCCGCGTCAAATACGAAGCCAATATCGCAATAGTTGGTGTACTCAATGGCGCGCAAGTCCGGCAGCTTACCTGGCGCATAGAGGCGGACAAAGGGCTCATCCGCGTAAAAATCTTCGTAGATAGCCAGCAAATCGACCGGCTTCTCAACGCCCTGGGTTCGAATATAGATGGTTTCCAGGATGCCACGCTCAATCGGCAGCAGGTGGGCCGTAAAGGTCAGTTCGCGCTCGCCGAGCCCCGAATTCTGTAGCACTTCGGGAACGTGGCGGTGATCCAAAATGCCGTACGCGCTGAAATTTCCGGCTACTTCGCAAAAGCTGGTTTTGAGCGACGCCTTGCGGCCGGCACCGCTTACACCGGATTTCGCATCACAGATGATGCCACGGCTGCGGTCAACCACCTGCGCGTCTATCAGGGGACGAATGGCTAGATTAGCGGCCGTCGGATAGCAGCCCGGGTTCGCCACTAGGCGGGCTCCGCGTATCTTGTCCCGATGGAACTCCGGCAGCCCATAGGCGGCTTCGGCCAGCAGACCCGGAGCGGTGTGGCGTTGTTTATACCAACGGGAATGGGTTTCGGCATCCTGCAACCGGAAGGCCCCGCTCAGATCGATGACCTTGGCGCCCGTTTCTAGTATCCTCTGCGCCAAGTCCATAGACACCTCGGCAGGTGTGGCTAAAAAGACCAGATCCAGCTTTTCGAGCTTGATGGCTTCGGGTGTGGCGGGAATGGTTTTGTGCGGCTTTCGGCCCAAGGGCCCCACGGTTTCCGCCTCGGCATCCGCCCGATGTTCTAAAAGGAAAATCTCAACGCCTGGATGGCGGGTCAGCAGGCGGACAAGCTCGGCCCCGCTATAGCCGCGGAAACCCACGACGCCGACTTTGTGGCGAGATGAGTAATTATTCACTTACATGAATAATTATACTATAATTGTTCGTTGGTAGAGCGTGCGGCTAAGTCGCCCAAGACGGGCAGCCGCACTTCCTGTTCCTGCGCCGCCTTCACCAGCAAATAAATCCAGCAGCAGAACAGCAAAAGCTTCAGCACCAGGACGAACAGATGCTCGAGACCCCAGCCCGGGACAGTCAGCATGAGGACGGGCATCGCGGAGGAGACGATTAGCCAAGCCACAAAAAGATAGACAGCCTGAAAAGCGTTAAACCGCACGCGAACATTCCCGCGGAATCTTTGCGTAGCCAGGAACACAATGGCTGGAATTACGCCAAAAACGGGAATGTAGCAGAGAATGCAGGCGGCGCGGTCGCTCAGGCCATCCAGGAAATCGGAGTATGGCGGCGCAGAGCGCGGCTGTGCCGCGCCGCAATGGGAACAGAAAGACGCACCGCCGCTTACCTGGGATCCGCAACTGGTACAAAACGCCACTCGCTTCTGACTACGCATAAGAATAACGCGTTGTTCCCCAGAGGAGGAATGTTAGCCGCGAATGAACACGAGTAAACACAAATCAAAAACAAGATGATAGGATCGAGCCGATGCGAACCCTGTGCGCTTTCCTAGGCCTCGCCTTTTTGGCTTCTTCGCTCGCGGCAGCCGAGAAGCCGCTGCAAATATTCTTCATTGACGTGGAGGGCGGGCAAGCGACTTTGTTCGTTTCGCCGTCGGGCCAATCTTTGCTGGTCGATACGGGCTGGGGCTATAACGCCTTCCGCGATGCGAACCGGATCGTGGCCGCGGCCAAATTGGGAAGGGTCAAGAAAATCGACTACCTGGTGCTTACGCACTTTCACACGGATCACATAGGCGGCGTACCGCAGCTCGCACAAAAAATGCAGATCGGCACATTTGTGGACCATGGCGAGAATCGTGAAACATCGAAAGCCGCGCAGAGTTTGTATTCCGAGTACAAGACGGCGATGGGAAGCGCCAATCACATCGTGGCTAAACCAGGAGACAAAATCCCAATCAAAGGCTTGGATGTCACGGCCGTGTCGTCCGACGGCAATGTATTAAGCCAGCCGTTTCCGGGCGCGGGCGCAGCGAACCCATTCTGTTCGGGAGTTCAGGAAAAGGCAACCGACCCGAGCGAGAACGCCCGGTCGCTGGGCATTGTTGTCGAATTCGGAAAGCTGCGCATTGTTGACCTCGGCGATCTTACCTGGAATAAAGAATTGGAGCTGATGTGCCCGACTAACAAGCTGGGCCGTGCGGATATTTTTGTCGTCTCACATCACGGCATGGACATCAGCAACAGCCCCGCGCTGGTACACGGACTCGCACCACGCGTCGCGATTATGAACAATGGCTCTAAGAAAGGCGGGGCGGCGGCTGCGTGCGATGTGGTGAAGTCGTCACCCGGCTTGCTCGACTTCTGGCAATTGCATTTTGCCAATGCCGGCGGTTCGGAGCACAACACGTCCGATCCTTTCATTGCGAATGTGGACGAAGCCGATACCGGGTTCTATCTCAAATTGACCGGGCGCCAGGACGGTAGCTTTACGGTTTTCAATCCGCGGAACAAGTTTTCGAAGGATTATCCGGCGCGGTAAGGCCTGAATCAGCCGAAGAAGTCACGTACTTTATCGAAAACACTCTTCTCGTGCGGCGTATTTTCTACGGGCAGGGTCTCAGACAATTGCTCAAACAATTTACGTTGATCGCGCGTGAGTTTTTTTGGCACTTGTACGTCGAGGTGAACGTACAGATCGCCGCGCGTGCGGCTGTTTAAATGCGGCACGCCCAAATTGCGCAGGCGGAATTGCGAACCGGGCTGCGTTCCCTCCGGCACGCGGATTTGCTGCGGGCCGTCAAAAGTTTCAATTTCGATCTCGGCGCCCAGCACTGCCTGGGCCACGTTGATCGGCAAAGTGCAATGCAGGTCGTTTTCGCGGCGCTCGAAGACGGGATGATCGAGCACCTTGATGACCACATACAAGTCGCCGGGAACGGCGTTGGGCGGTCCCGGGTTGCCTTCACCGGTCAGGCGCAGCCGTGTGCCGCTATCGACGCCCGCCGGAATGTTCACTTTTAACTTCTTCTCGACCCGATGGTAGCCTTCACCACGGCATTGGCCGCAGGCCTGGCGCACTAGTTTGCCGCGGCCACCACAACTCGGACAAGTCTTCCGGATAGAAAGAAAGCTTTGCTGATAGACGACTTCTCCGCGCCCGTGACACACGGTGCAAGTAACCAAGCCGCCCTGCGGCTCGGCGCCGGTGCCCTGGCATTTCGTGCAGGCCTCCATGCGGGGAATTTGCACATCGGCCGATAGGCCACGCATGGAGTCCTCAAAGGAAATCTCGAGATCGTAGCGGATGTCTTCGCCGCGCTGGGCCCGCGCACGCCCACCACGGCGCTGCCCGAAGATATCGCCCAGGCCGAAAAGATCGCCCAGGATATCGCCGAAATCGGCAAAGGTGGATTCATCGAATCCGAAGCCCGCGCCTCCGTTCACACCCTGGTGGCCGAACCGGTCGTAGGCGGCGCGTTTTTGTGCATCGCTCAGAACGGCGTAGGCTTCGGCCGCTTCTTTGAAGCGCTCTTCCGCTTCGCGGTTGTTCGGATTGCGATCCGGGTGATATTGGAGCGCGAGCTTGCGGTAGGAGCTTTTCAGCGTCTGCTCGTCGCAATCGCGCGAGACGGACAATACTTCGTAATAATCGCGCTTGGCGACACTCATCGTTTACTCATCCAACTGGCCCGATTCGAACTACGAATTTACTGCTACCTTTACCATGGCGGGCCGCAGCAGCCGGCCTTTGAAATAGTAGCCGCGTTGATATTCTTCCAGGATAGTCTGATCGGGGTGATCTTTTGTATCCACCATCTCCACCGCGTGGTGTATGTGCGGATTAAATACGGCCACATCAGAAGAGATCGGTTCAAGACCCAACTTCTTGAGGGTTTCGTAAAGTCGCTGATAAATCAGCTCCATCCCGCGGCCATACTCGGTGCCGCCGCCCTCCATTTTCAATGCTCTCTCAAAATCGTCCAGCACCGGCAGCAAAGCTTTTATGGTGTCCATGGACGCGAATTCGAGCAATTCGCCGCGCTCGCGCTCGACGCGGCGGCGATAGTTTTCAAATTCGGCTTGGCGGCGCTGCAGTAAATCCTGGAGTTCCGCCTTTTCTTTCATCAGGCGATCGCGCTCATGATCGTTTTCCGGCACCGGAATGGTAATTTCAGGCCGGTCCACTGGCTCCGGCCCTCGTGCGGATTTCGGCTGCGCTTCTTCAGTTACAACGGCGTTTTGCGGGTTATCGGCTTGCATGGGTAACAGATCACAGCTAGGGCGGGTATTCGAGACCCGCTCTAAAATTTCAGCGTAACAGAAATGTGCGCGCTTTTTATCGGCGGGCGGCAGCAGTCTGCTTCGGAGTGTCAATCGGGGTGGGGACCGCGGTAGCAGCGTCATCCGCGTTCTTGTTCAGTCCCAATGACTTGCGCAGATCTGCGTCAATCTGGGCCCGGATGTCCGAGTTATCTTTCAAAAACTGCCGGACATTTTCGCGACCCTGGCCGACGCGTTCTCCCTTATAGCTGAACCAGGAGCCGCTCTTCTCAATGATGTTTTGCGCCACGCCGAGATCGAGCAAATCGCCTTCTCGCGAGACGCCCTCACCGTAAATAATGTCGAATTCCGCCTCGCGGAACGGAGAAGCCACCTTATTTTTCACTACCTTGACTTTGGTCCGGTTACCAGTGACGGTGTCGCCATCCTTGATCGCCGCGATGCGGCGGATGTCGACGCGAACGGTGGAATAAAACTTAAGCGCGCGGCCGCCGGTCGTCGTTTCCGGATTGCCGAACATTACGCCGATCTTCTCGCGAATCTGGTTAATGAAGATCAGACAGGTATTGGATTTCGAAACGATACCGGTGAGCTTGCGCATGGCTTGCGACATCAGCCGCGCATGCACGCCCATGTGAGAATCGCCCATTTCGCCGTCGAGCTCCGCTTTGGGAACGAGCGCAGCGACGGAATCGACCACCAGCACGTCGATCGAGCCCGAGGAAATCAGCGCGCTGGTAATTTCGAGTGCCTGCTCGGCGTAATCGGGCTGCGAAACCAGCAGATTGTCCACATCCACACCAAGCTGCCTGGCATAGACCGGGTCGAGCGCATGCTCCACGTCGATGAACGCCGCCATACCGCCCGACTTTTGCGCTTCGGCGACTACTTGCAGCGCAATAGTAGTTTTGCCAGACGATTCTGGTCCGAAGATTTCGCAAATTCGGCCGCGCGGGAAACCGCCCACGCCCAACGCGTAGTCGAGCGAGATGGAGCCGCTCGAGATTGCCGAAACCGGAACGATCGCGTCCTTGGAACCCAGACGCAGAATAGACCCTTTGCCAAATTGTTTCTCAATCTGACCCAGAGTAGTTGTCAGAATCCGGCTACGCTCTTTTTCGTCCATGGAAGTCCTTTCGAGAATCTGAGGTGGGGGATTGCTTTATTATAACGCGTCAAACAGAAGCGGCCGGAATTGTTTCACATCCCCGCCGACCCGGGATTTCCCCGGCTGGCGTAGTAACCCTTGCGGGCCCGTACAATGACATCCCTTCGCTTCTTTACCTTAATCTGGACCTTGTGATAGAGGCCATCGTTCTTCAACGGCTCGGGCCGGTAAAACAGGTTGTATTGATGGCGCAGCTCGTTGGCGATATTTTCGAACGACTGGTTCAGGTCGGAAGCCTCGAATGGGAAAAAGGAGGCGCCACCGGTTTCCTCGGCGAAGTAGCGCATGACCTTATCGCCGTCTGTCTCGATATGAGTGATATTGGTCGAGATAGTGTATAGGACGGTGTCGGCGCGCTGCGCCATTTCGAGCGCTTGGTCGCGGCTGTAGCGGCTCTCGTTGTCGTCGCCATCGCTCAAAATCACAATCGCCCGCCGGAATTTGTACATTGGCTGATCGCGGCTTAGCTTTTCTTTACAGGCAAAAAAAATGGCGTCATAGAGCGCCGTGCCGCCTCCGGGCCGCAAGCCGCGCACGCCATTTTCGAGCACCTGCGTGTCGCTGGTCAAATCGGTGACCAATTCCGCTGCCGTATCAAAACTCACAACCATGGCCTTGTCCTGTTTACGGACTACGCTATTGATGAAGTTCGTGGCGGCTTCCTGCTGGAATTTGAAACGGTCGCGAATGCTGTTGGAGGTATCGATCAGAATCGCAAGACGCAGTGGCAGATCGCTTTCCGAGGTGAACTCGAGGATTTTTTGGGGCTTCTTGTTTTCGAATACCTGAAAATCGTCTTGCGTGAGATTGGTGATGAAGCGGCCTTTTTTGTCGGTCACCGCAAACAACATGTTGACCCGCGTGACTTCCGAGCGGATTACCTCGCCTTGTGATGGGGGTGAGGAATTTTGCGCAGCCGGGGCCGCACAATACAAGGCAAGGCAGCCGGCAGTCAGGGCCAGCAACGAGACGGCAAGATACTTCATTGGAGATTGACTTTATTCTAAGCTTTGCCCGGCGGCCTGTGCCGGCCGCAGCCCTTCAAGCACAGTTACGAGTTCGGATGGGAGCGGGCTTTCGATGCGGATGGGCTCGCCGGTTGAGGGCGAGCGGAATTGTAAGCGATGCGCATGCAAAAAAAAACGGCTAAGATCGGACCTCGGCGCCCCATAAAGCCGATCACCAAAGATAGGATGGCGCAGGCTCGCTAAATGTACGCGGATCTGGTGCGTTCTGCCGGTTCCGATACGGACTTCCAGATAGCTGAGGCGATCGAATGCTTCGAGCAAGCGGTATTCGGTCAGAGCCGCGCGGCCTGAAGCCAGTTTGGTGGTCATACGGGTGCGGCGAACCGGATCGCGGGTAATGGGCGTGGTAATCCGGCCCTGCGGCTTGGTTCTGCCGTGGACCAGCGCCAGATAGACCTTTTCGACTTCTCTTGCCTGAAATTGCCCAGCCAGGGCACGGTGGGCACGATCGGTGCGCGCCACGACCAGCGCTCCGCTGGTATCCCGGTCGAGACGATGTACGATGCCCGGCCGCAGCTCGCCATTCACGGCCGAGAGCGGGCCGAAGCGATGCAATAAAGCGTTTACCAGCGTGCCGCTAGTGTGACCGGCGCCCGCATGTACCACCATGCCGGCCGGTTTATCGACTACGATGACGTCCGAATCTTCATACAGAATCCGGAGCGGCAGATCCTCGGCTTCCGCCTTGAGCGGCGCCAGGCCGGCAGGTGCAACCTGTATGGTTTCGCCGCCGCGCAGTATGTAGGACGCGCGGCTATCGGCATCGTTTACCTGAACACGCCCAGCTTTGATCCAGGACTGCAGGCGCGCGCGGCTGAATTCCGCCAGGCGCTCGTGCAGGAAGCTGTCCAGGCGCTTGCCGCTATCCGCGGGCGAAGCCGTCAACTCCATATCAGCGCTTATATCCGAATTTTTGCAGCAATTCCACGCGCGCTTTGGAGTGGGCTTCGGTTTCCACACCTTTGGGCGAACTGCCGTCGATGACACCCAGGACGCCGCGGCCCTGCTCCGTTTCCACGACGATGACTTCTACCGGGTTGGCGGTCGCGCAGAAAATGTTCACCACTTCCGGAACCGCATGAATACGACCGAGAACGTTGATCGGAAATCCGTTGCGCAAAGCTACGACAAACGTATGTCCCGCGGCGAGAGCCGTCGCATTGGCAATTGCATTTTGCTTCAAAGATTCGTCGTTACCATCCACACGCGTGAGGCAATCGCCAGAAGCTTCGTTAAAAGCGATGCCGAATTGAAGATGCGGAGAGGTGTTGACAATCGCCTCGTAAATATCCTCCACGGTTTTGATGAAATGGCTCTGCCCGACGATGATATTGCCGTTTTCAGGGATGGTGAGGCGGATAGTCTTTAATTCCATGAGCATCACTATAGCGATAATCGGCATAGGTGCCCGAAGCTTTCACCGACTCGAGCGTGCTCGAGCACGTCCGCAAGCTCCCTCATGCGCGCGCTACTTATAAACAACTCGTTCGCGAGCTGCGGCTGCATGGCGAGAAGCGCGACGATCTCGACAAAGCGCTCGACCGGCTTTGCGATAAAGGTTCGCTGGTGGAGCTGCGCTCCGGTCATTTTGTCGCAGTCGGCGAGAACGCGGATTACTTAGCCGGACGGCTCTCGATTCACCGCGATGGATTTGGCTTTCTGATTCCGGACACCGGGAGGGGCGACGTTTTTCTGCCGCCGCACGAGGCCCAAAAGGGCATGAACGGCGACCGCGCCCTGGTGCATATCACGCGTGTGAGCGGCGAAGGCCGCGCGGAGGGCGAAATCCTGCGCATCCTGCGCCGCGCGCATATGATGGTGGTGGGCGAGTTTCGCGTCCGAAAGCGTGGGAATTTCGTCGCTCCATCGGACGAGCGTTTGCAGCAGTGGATCGAAATTCCGGAAGGCATGGAGCTGCCGGCCGCTTCCGCATCGCCGGCCAACCGTGTGGGTCCCGCACCTCGCACGATGGGTTCCCACGAAGATCTCGACGGCATGGTCGTGAACGTGGAGATCCTGGAATTTCCGGAGGAGGGCCAACCGGCGGTGGGCCGCGTCATCGAGATTCTGGGCTTTCCGGACGAATTTGGCGTAGATGTCGAAATCATGATCCGCAAGCACCATCTGCCGCACGAATTCCCGCCCGACGTGCTGGAGCAGGCGCGCGCCGTGCCTAACTCGATAAGCGCGGCGGAAATGGCCAAGCGGCGGGATTTTCGCGAGCTCGCCATTGTCACGATCGACGGCGAAACAGCACGGGATTTCGATGATGCTGTCCGCGTCGAGCCGCTGCCGAACGGGCATTACCTGCTGCAAGTCCACATCGCGGACGTAAGCCATTACGTGCGGCCCGGAACTTCGATCGATCGCGAAGCGCTGCTGCGGGGTACCAGCGTGTATTTTCCGGATCGCGCCGTACCGATGCTCCCGATTGAGCTTTCCACCGATATTTGCTCGCTAAGGCCGCAGGAAGACCGCCTGGTGCTATCGGCGCTGCTCGAAATCGACCGCCAGGGCGAGATCGTGGCACAAAAGTTCATGCGCGGAATAATTCGCAGCGCCGAGCGTATGACCTATACCAACGTATTTCGCGTGCTCGAAGGCGACGCTGCCATGCGCGAACGTTATGCAAAGCTTGTTGCGCACTTCGAGCACATGCGCGACCTGGCGCTCATTTTGAACCGCAAACGCACGAAACGCGGTTCTATCGATTTCGATATGCCGGAAAGCAACATCGAACTCGATCTCTCCGGGCAGATGATCGGAGTGACGCGTGCCGAGCGCAACATCGCTCATCGCATTATCGAAGAATTCATGCTCGCCGCAAACGAGAGCGTAGCCGGCGAACTGGAGCACGCCGAAATTCCGAGTCTCTACCGGATTCACGAAATGCCCGAAGCCAAACGGGTCATGGAATTCGAGGAAATTGCCGCGCACTTCGGTTATTCACTGGGAATCGGCGCTATTCCCGTGAAGAAATATCCGATCGCCCAAAAGCGGCGCGATGGGAGCAAGGCGCACAAAGACATCGTCCTGCCGCAGGATTTTCATATTTCTTCGCGTAACTATCAGCGCCTGATCAATAAAATTGCCGGGAAGCCGGAAGAGCGGATACTCAGTTATCTGATGCTGCGCTCGCTCAAACAAGCGCGCTACAGCGAGCGGAACGAAGGTCATTTCGCGCTAGCCGCTCAAGCCTACACGCACTTTACTTCGCCGATCCGGCGTTATCCGGACCTGGTAGTGCATCGCGTCCTGGCGCATTACCTGGATACGAAAAGCGGCCTTCTGGAATCCCGCACTCTGCGTGAAATCGGCGACGACACGTCGTTTACCGAGCGTCGCTCGGCCGAAGCTGAACGCGAGCTGATCGAGTGGAAAAAACTCAAATTCATGGAAGACCGGGTGGGCGACGAATTCGATGCGCTGATTATCAGCACTACCAAATTCGGATTTTTCGTGGAATTGACGGAACTGTTTATAGAGGGTTTGGTGCCCATCGAAACGCTACCCGGCGACCACTACCGTTATCACGAAAACGGCCGCAAAATCATTGGCGAGCGCACGCGCAAAACCTATTCCATCGGCGACCAGATTCGCGTCCGGCTTGACCGGGCCGATAGCATCGAGCGCAAGTTGCAATTCGCGATAGCGGCTGCTGCGGTGCGGAAAAAATCGAAAAAGCGCTAGGCCGATTGAGCCGAAAGGCGCGCCTGCGCATCGTCGTAGCTTTCGCCGTAAATCGACGGCACTTTCGCGCCCATGGGCCGTAAATAGACCGAAAGTTGGCCGCGATGATGCGCCGAGTGCGCAATTGCCAACGTGATATAGAACACCGAGGGCATTTGCGTCCGGCCACGAAAGTCTATGACCTGAGCGAGGCCTGCTCCGTCCGCTTGGGAAATACGCGCATAATTCTGCTCAAACGCCTCGTCGTACCAGCGCAGCACGTCGGCGATGGTTTGGACGGATTCCGGACGCTTGCTGACATCGTAGTCAAAGCCGCTCGCGCCTACGCCGCTGAGAAACATATTCTCCGCCCCGGCGATGTGCGCCGCCAGATCGAAAGCTGTTTTAGCGATCGGATCCGGCCGATACGCAGCTTTGTCTTCCGGGATGGCCCGTAATACTTTTTTTGTGGTTTCGTGCTCTCTGCGGAGAAACGGCAGGTTGAACTGAAGCATCGCCTGGGCCTGATCCGGCTGCAAGACGTCCATTTGGAATTACTTTAGCAGCGTTGAGCTGTTGGCGATTGGCTTCTATTCCAGGACACGTACGAATTCCGCGATTACCTGATACTTGCCTTCTTCTTCATCCAAGTCCCAGGACGGGTAGTCCGGATTCAGACTCTCGAGCCGGATGCGCGTCTGTTCGAAGCCTTCTTCAGTGACGCGCTTTTCACTGCGATAGCGCTTCACGGTGTACTGGTTGTCGTCGGCGAGTGCGGAATTTCGCACGAGCACCAAACGGCCGTTCCGCGACCCCACCACATTGCGGCGAAATACACAGAGACTACCGTCGGGGATTTTCGGCTCCATGGAATAGCCTTGGATACGCGCCACGAACATGCCTTCTTCGAGCTTGAGATCGGCGGGCACCTCCAGCCACTCTTCCGCTTCGATGTCCTCCGGATTAGTTAAGAATGGCCCGGCGGCGACGGCTAGCGAATAACGCGGTAAGTGCGTGCGAAAACGCATTACTTCGGCAGGGACGTGCGCCCGATACAGCTCGCTTAATGTTTTATCGAAATCCCGTACGCTGATGGCTTCGCGATCTGTGACCCGGATGGCGAGCGACGCCTCCGATTCCAGCCGTTCGAGGACCGCCGCGCCGCCGCTTCCGTCCGCTTGCGCGGTCAGATCGTCTTCGAGCTCGGCGAGTACTTCGGCATCTTCTTCCGCCGCCAGCCGTTCCCAATCGCGGCGCAGGCGAATGCGTAACGTATCTGTAGCAGGATCGAGCAGCAGGACTCCGATTGTCTCGACGCCGCGCCCCGGCAATGCAGACACAAGCAGCGAGTATTGAGCCCGCTTAGGAGCAAGATCGCGAATATCCAATACGCGCGCTGGCATCGTAGAAGTAGCCTAGTCAACAGCTTATCGTCTTGCAGTCAAGTAAACGACACCCTAGACCGATGGAAAGTACTATGCCACTCTACCGGGGATTTTCGGTCCAGCGTTAGCCGTTAGCTGCCAAGAATTTCATGGCGTGGCGATGTTCGCGTAATACCCTTTGCGGGCGCGTACTTTCACATTCCCGAGATCCACCACAACCTTCAGATTCCGGTAGAGTTTTTCGGACGGATTGTCCGACACATAGCGAAGGATGTATTGCGTCGTCACTTCGCCGGCGATATCCGCCACGGCGCGGTACATACGACCATCGACGGCCGACCGGTACGCTCCCGTTCCCACTGTCAGCGCGTAGTTCCCGTCGTCCGACGGGTGCGAAAGGTAGCCGTCCGTATCTTTGTATACTTCGCCGAGCGGATACACCACCCGTCCGCCCGTTTCGGTGGCAAGCCGTACCAGATTGTCATCCGTCGGGTTGGCGAAGCCGAAGGCCTGGGTACTGATGCAATAGATCGTCACCAGATTGCGCTGCGCCAGCTCGACGACCTGGGCGAGCGAATGCTTGCTCGCATTATCGTGCCCGTCGCCCACAATTACAATGACCCGGCGCGGCTCAATGGGCTCACCTTGGATGAGCTTTCGAGTTGTGCAGGCAAGATAGATCGCGTCGAACATCGCGGCGCCGCCACCGGGTTTCAATTTGCGGATCTTCTCGACCATCGGTTCGGGATCGGCAGTCGTATCCACGGCAATTTCGGCGTCTTGCGCGAAATCGATCAGATAGCCGGAATATTTCTTGTCGCCGGTAAGCAGGTTTTGAATCAGCTCGATGGTCGCGTTCTGGTAGTTCTTCCAATGGATACGGCTGGCCGTGCTCATATCGAGTAGAAACCCGACCACGACAGGCTGGCTGCGCTCACGCGTGAAGAAGCGAATCGTCTGGGCCTTGTTTTCCTCAAAAATCTGAAAATCCTTCTGATTGAGGTCGGAGACAAAGCGGCCCTTTTCATCCGTAACTGTCACGGGAACAATCACTTCGTTGACCGAGACGCGGATCGAGTCTTTATCCGCGGTAGTAGGCCCTGAATGGGGAGGAGGGGGCGCTACGGTGACCGCAGTTTCGCTCGAGCTGGATTTTTTGGGTGTCGCGGCCTGCTGCGCGAAAAGCGCCGGCAGGAGAAGAAGAGTCAAACTGAGCCCGGCCGCGAATGTCGCCGGCTTACAAAACCTCATCTTGGGGAACGCCTAGTTCGAATTATATCCACCGCCGACTGCGTGAGACGCGGCGCGGCGCGTCAGCGTTGCACTCTTCCCGAACCCCCGCCCTTCAGCAAGGCCTGGACCTCCTCGACCGTAAATCGATTGAAATCCCCCGGAATCGAATGCTTCAGGCAGGAACCGGCGACCGCAAACTCCAGCGCCTCCCGATGGGAGCCGAGTTGGATCAATCCATAAATGAGCCCGGCGGCAAAGCTGTCGCCGCCGCCGACTCGGTCCACAATATGCGTGATTTCATAATGGCGGCTCAGCAGGAAATCTTTCTGGTCGTACAGGCAAGCCGACCAGCCGTTATGCGAGGCGCTCTTGGATTCGCGTAGCGTGATGGCTAACAGTTTCAGATTCGGGTAGGTGGCAAGTACCCGCTCACACAATTCGCGGTATTTTTCCCGTTCGAGGCTGCCTGATTCCACGTCGATATCGACATGCACATTAATGCATTTCTGGCAGTCCTCTTCGTTGGCGATGCACACATCGGCAAGCTTAACCAGTTCCGGCATGACTTCGCCGGCCGCTTTACCCCACTTCCATAGATTTTTCCGGTAATTCAGATCGCAGGAAATACGGATGCCTTTGCCCCGTGCCGCATGGAGCGCTTCGAGCGCCAGCTCGGCGGCCGTCGCGCTGATGGCGGGCGTGATGCCTGTGATGTGAAACCACGTGGCATCGGCCAGCGCCGCCTTCCAATCGATGCTTCCCGGTTTTGCTAAGGCGATGGCGCTGTGCTCGCGATCGTAGAGGACTTTCGAGGGCCGCTGGTTCGCGCCCGCCTCTACGAAATAGATACCCATGCGTCCGGGCCCGCGGACAATCTGTCCCGGATCGACGCCGAAACGCCGCAATTCCGCGATGAATGCGTCTGCGAGGGCATTGGCGGCCGGGAGAACCGTGATGAAGCGGCTTTTGAGATTAAATTGGGCGAGCGACACGGCGACGTTGGCCTCGCCACCACCGAACGTGGCGAGTAATTGCGGCGATTGCAGTAAACGTTCAAAGCCCGGCGGCGTGAGCCGCAACATGATTTCTCCGAAAGCCGCGATCAATGGTGTCATTCACCGGAATTGTAGCGCCCCAACGCCAGATGGCCGCGTCAAATACGCCGGGCGGCGATTTCGGCCACTGGCCGGCGGTGCGCCGGATCGCGCGACGGCCCTTCGTACTCCCACAGGATTTCCCAGTCAGAGAAGAATCCGCGCAGTTCACCGTGTGCTGCCCGCTTCTCGCTCCATGCCTCACCCGGCTCCGGAGCATGTACAATCGCTGCCACCACGCCGCCCGGCCGCGCCGCGGCCTTCACTTTGGCGAACAAATCGCGCTGCAGATAATAGGCAATCACAATCAGCTCGAACGCTTCGTGCGGCAAGGAGAAAGTGGGATCCGTCAGATCGCCGACCCTGGTATGCACATCGAGGCCACGCGCGGCGGCGTGTAGCCGAACGAGTTCCACAGCCGTTTCCGATCCGTCCACGGCGGTGACGGTCCAACCGCGCTCTGCCAGATAGAGCGCGTGGCGGCCAGCCCCGCAGGCCAGGTCGATCGCTGTTCCCGGAGCGAGTTTCTCTGCAATTTCCACCACCAATGCCGTGGGATTTTCTTCTTTCCCGCGATCGCCGGAGCGATACTTTTCCTCCCAGCCGGCAATATCCATGGCCCCATCATGCCAGCCAGGGAAGGTATTTTCTCCGATCCCACAATATCCCGGCTGCGTATTCGTCTAGTGGAGTAGATGGAAGAAGTGCTCGTCCCGGACGGAATCAGCACCGACCAGAACCGGCGGATTTCCGAAATTCTTGCCCGAGAGCAGGCCAAGCTACGCCAATTTATTCGGAAGCGGGTCCCGAATGAAGGTGACGCCGAAGACATCTTTCAGGACGTTTTCTATGAACTTGTCGCCGCTTACCGGCTGATGAAACCAGTAGAGCAAGCAGGTGCGTGGCTGTTTCGTGTGGCGCGTAACAGAATTATCGATCTGTTCCGCCACAAACGCCCGGTTGTTTTGGGAAATGGTTCTATTCCGTTGCCGGAGAACGGCGAGGCGCGGCAATGGGAGGAGTTGCTTCCATCGCCCGAAGCGGGGCCTGAGGCCCTCTACGCGCGCAGCATCCTGCTCGAAGAATTGGACGCCGCGCTCGACGATCTGCCCGAAGAACAGCGCGATGTCTTTGTTGCGCATGAACTAGAAGGAACAAGTTTTAAGGAAATGAGTGAGACGATAGGCGTTAGCATCAATACGCTGCTGTCCCGAAAACGATATGCGGTGCTCCAGTTACAGCGCCGGCTGCAAGCCATTTACAGCGAATTTGGGAAGGATTGAAGGAAAAATGAAAGGTTACCGTTTTCTGAGAGTTTTGAAAATTGCTTTGTTCGGGGCGATAGCCGTAACCGTCGTAAGTTTCGTGGTGATGAGCCTCTGGAATATTCTGATGCCCGGCATTTTTGGCGTTCGGCCGGTCAGTTTCTGGCAGGCGCTGGGATTGTTGGTGCTTAGCAAGATTCTATTCGGGGGATTCCGCTCCTACGGCGGCGGTGGCCCACGCTGGCGCCGGCGCATGATCGAGCGCTGGGAACAGATGACACCGGAGGAGCGGGAGAAATTCAAACAAGGTATGCGCCGCGGCTGCGGTCCCTGGCGCAATACGGAAGCGCCAAATCGGGAAGCGGGGGCGCAAGCATGAATTTTCTCAATTTTGCTAAAACAGAACTTTCCACCGCTCTGACTAACGGCGTACGACAATGCGTCCTGATAGGAACGCGCACACGGTTGGGTGAATCCTTCCCTAGCGTGACGGACGAAAGCCTGCAAGTGTTCGTAGTGGAGGAAGAGCCACTCGTGGCAGCGCTGGAAAAATCCGCCTTCGATAAACGTAAAGCGAGCCTTTTTATCTGGCTGGGCAGCGCCCAATATCGTACCGTTGAAGCCGTGTTCGCCGCGCTGGCGTTCATCGCCTCTCTGCCAAAGGAAAGCAGCGTGGTGTTCGATTACGCGGAAGAGCGCGTCTCTTTCGGATCACTCGCTCATAGTGCGCTGGATGCGCTCGCGAGCCGCATCACGATGGCCGGCGGCAGCGTTAAATATCTAATTCAGCCGCAAGCGGTGGCGGCATTGCTCCGCGGATTTGGTTTTGAGCGGATCGTAGATCTGGCGCAGGAAGAATTGCCGGTGAGCGGCGGACATCTGGTTCGCGCCGCGATTTGACTATTCTTATTCGGGCGCGGTTGTTGGCGCCTTTACGTTAGGCGCAAGAATCGCCTCAATGCCGGCCGAGGCGTCGATCGCCGGCAGACCTTCCACAGTCTGAATAGTAAACGTGCTCTGTGGAAACGACGTGGTCTTGATCAGAGCCGACTCTGCATACACATTCAAGGGAAACGCATTCACCTGAACCGGCACTTCAATCGGCTGGATCGCTGAAGCCGCTCGATGCAGGCGCAGGAAGGCTTGGTGTGCATCATCGAGGAAACTACCGAAGGTAAGCTGCAGGCCGGTGAACACAAGCTGCCGCGAGTTGACCAGCGTGGCTCGTTCTTTTTCAAGCCACACCACCTCGCTTTGCGGCGCTTCGGAAAGCTGGCCCACGGCTTCGCACATGCTGGACTCGCCTCGCGGATCGCGTACTGCCTGCACCAGGTTGAAGGCGACCTTGGGAAAAATATTCAGAACACTGGCGCGCGTGCCTTCGTAGTCTTGAATGCGCGAAGTGAAGCAGGTCATCCGGAGCAGACGATCGGGCGCTACACGAGAAGCGCTGACGGCGTGCTTTATTTTTTCGAACGCGTCGCTTAATGTTGCGCCATGCTGGCCGGCGATAAAGGCCAGCCCGTTCGGATTGGCCGAGCGCGGCGTAGAGACCACTGCTTCAATTACGACTTGCGCCGCCGCGTCATCCAGCCCGCCGACTTGCAAAATAGTGAGCACCGGTAACGCCAGTTTGTGATCGCGGAAAATCTCACCTGTCTCCGCCTCTACGCGGCGCGCGTCGCCCGCTCCGGCTACGAACGCCCGCAGTTTTACAATCGTCTCGCCATGCGTGTCGCGGATCAGATCGTTCAGGCTGCGGCGTATCTGTGCCGAGAGTCCGCCCGTCTTCAGCAGCGGCGAAATATGGAAATCGAGTGATGCCGTGTCAGCGGCCAACGCCATGGGCATGCTGGGTGGCAGCGGCAGAATTTGCGGCTTTGGTTCTTCGTATTTCTTTTTGTTCCGCTGTGCGTGCATATCCGCGCCCACTAGCGCCAGAAACGCCGCCACACCGATTCCCGCCCGGATTCTCCGCCACATGCGTTTTCAGTTCTAGCCTAGCCGAGAAGACATGCGAGACGAGCAAAGGCCTTTTGCAGGCCCAAATTGGACGCCTTTGCCAGTCCACTTTGGTATGCTCTCAATGTGGAGCAGCGCTGGGCGAATATTGCGCTTGACCCTACATCCGATACGCCTTTATACAAGCAGTTGGCTGAGGCGGTTCGTTCTTTGGTCGAGCACGGAGCATTACAAGCAGGCGAAAGGCTGCCAGCCACTCGCGAATTGGCTGGGCAGCTTGGGCTGAACCGCACTACCGTGTCCGCCGCCTATGCGGTTCTCGAAGAATCCGGGCTACTGGAGGGCCAAGTCGGCCGCGGGAGCTTTATTGCGCAACGTCCTGATCCGCAGGCCAACACAGGGCTGGATTGGGAGGCCCTCCTGCCACCGCTGGAGTTTGCGGGCGGCACCGGACGGAAGGTCACTATCAGCTTCGCCAGCTCACGGCCCAATGCCGAAGCGTTTCCACTTGCGGCGTTCCGCCGGTTGTCTAAGGAAGTGATCGAAAGCCCGGAAGCAGCGCAAATTCTGCAATTGGGCTCCCCGCACGGATACCCGCCGCTCCGGCGCTATCTTCTCGACCAGGCGTTGACTGACGGCGTGGCGCGGCCCGGCGACGACCTGATCGTCACCAATGGCTGCCAGCAGGCGCTCGATCTTGTCGCGCGCGTTTTTCTTGCGGGCACCGATCCCGAACACCGCACCGTGGTTCTCGAAGATCCGGTCTATCACGGAACGGTGCGCGTCTTCGCGCGCGCGGGTGCAAGTATCTTGTCTGTTCCCGTGGATGCGGCG